>Ga0315914_1002723_pt1 | contig 27000 bp, 13 predicted proteins | sample MpolenodulesMG_FD_203920 | JGI IMG/M metagenome (GOLD analysis project Ga0315914, IMG submission 203920) | Medicago polymorpha root nodule microbial communities from Los Angeles, California, United States - elongated nodules | ecosystem: Host-associated > Plants > Roots > Nodule | place: USA...
AATTACAAGGGGGGATCTCCAAACTTTTTTTTTTACAGGGGGGTAAACCACATTTCGCCTATATGGCAGGGGGTAAAAGCCTATTAACTCAACATTCTTTAACTTAACTAGTTTGAAGTAAGTAAACATATAAGAAATATTGAACTGTATTAGTCAGATGCCACTATTGTTTGTCGGTACTCATTTGTGTGTAGTCTTTTTCCTTTCTCGTATGGTTTATGCGGTTCTTTTCATCCTATTTCCTGTTCTGTATTATTATTACAGCGTGAAGGTAAAGCCTTGCCTGAAGCATCGTTACCATTTCACCGTGCGGTGCCAAGCTTGACTCACATGGCTCTGGTTGAATTAGAAAAAGCTGGTATTTTGAAGTTTGTTATCAGCCAGGTAGAATCACTGCGTTTTTATTTTATGTATATACTTCTTTCATTTAGATATATGAAAACTTTAGTTTTAGCTATCTTTTCACATATTATCTTGCAAATCGAAATCAAACTTCAACAATAATTTCATCCAATTTCAATCGAAATGGTCATTCTTTGGAGCCGAATTCAGTATTTAAATTTCTTACCCATTTCTGATGACCTTTTATTTTCTCGTGATAGAATGTTGATGGTCTCCATCTTCGATCTGGAATACCAAGGGAGAAACTTTCTGAACTGCACGGGAATTCTTTCATGGAAACTTGCCCTTCCTGTGGAACCGAGTACGATCTTATTGCTCTTTCCATGCTAGTCTTGCACGAGCTTTGTTTTTTTTATAGGAGTTGACTAATCAAGCATATTCAACATATATTTTCCATTAAGTTATGAATATTTACACTGCAGATACTAGGGATAACTACAGTTCTCATCAATAAAAGTTCTATTTCATAGATTTTTTTTAATCATTTATAATTTCTAATATTTTCTTCATAAATCCTCTGTAGACTTAGCCTGAGTTGTTTACTTCTTGCATTAAGTCCATGTGTAGACTTTTTGGCTCATTCATGTCACGTTCGTGTTTTTCAAAATTTTACATCTTAAAAGAACTGTAATCTAATTTTATGATTTGAACCTCTTAAGGTACTTTCGTGATTTTGAGGTAGAAACTATTGGTTTAAAGGAGACATCACGGCGCTGTTCAGATGCAAAATGTGGAACAAGACTTAAGGATACAGTCCTTGACTGGGAGGTACAACACTGTCCACCATTAGGTCCCAATTATACAGTGTAGCAGTAGTAGTAATAAAAATGATAATGATAATAGTAGTAGTAGTAGTAATTTGAGGTGGCCATTTTCGAAGCCACCCATTTGAAACCGACCGAACTGGTCCACCCGTGTGCAATTGGGTGGGTCAGTTTGGGTTAACGGGTCACTAATAGGGTTTGAGCAGATTGGTTGGGTCGGTTCGTGTGAGTGAATTGGGCCCGAACTGGTGTCCTGCCCCAATAATAATAAATAATAATTTAGTAATAGAAGTACATATTTCACTGTACATTCACTGAAAAATAGAAATTGAAAGATTTTATTCTGGTAGCTAGTTTAAATTGAATATTGAGCCCAATTGTGCTTGACCAAGCTAACCATTAATTGACAATGTCTATTTGTTGATTTCCATAGTTAATGTTTGTGAAAACTGTTGTGCCTTGGGATATGATTAAGGACATGAAAAACATTTGTGTGTATATGTGTCTGCAAATTTGTGTTTGCCTGAGTATCTCTGTATGCCTTTGTATGGACAGGATGCACTGCCTCCAAAGGAGATGAATCCTGCTGAGAAGCACTGCAAACAGGCAGATATCGTGTTATGCTTGGGGACAAGGTAATAATAACATGATTTGTTTCTTATCACTGCAACCATTTTCTTTTTCTTTTTTCTCTTTCCTTTTTTCCCCAGTACTTTGCTATCGTGATGTGTCTTTCGCACCCTCTACCTGTCTTCACTTGTACGAGATTAATTGTTTATTAATAACTGGTTATACTCTAGGGGTATTGTTATAACATTAAGAAAATGTATATTAGATGTTTTTGTGGTTTGTTGATGAGTGGTCTTATTATGCTAGACATAAGGCTGACCAACTTTAAAAATGAATTTTCAAACATATTTCTTGTCATTCTTGTACGAGTTTAATTGTTTATTAATAACTGGTTATACTCCAGGGGTATTGTTATAACATTAAGAAAATGTATATTAGATGTTTTTGTGGTTTGTTGATGAGTGGTCTTATTAATTTATGCTAGACATAAGTCTGATCAACTTTAAAAATGAATTTTCAAACATATTTCTTGTCATTGAATGGAATATATAAGCCATACATAAATGAACAACATGCCATCTCTTTTCCAAAATGTTTTACTTTGCTATACTTTATTTTGATATAACATGGCTGAAATATCTCAATGCAGTCTGCAAATAACTCCAGCATGCAACTTGCCTCTTAAAGCACTTCGTGGCGGAGGTCAAGTTGTCATTGTAAATCTCCAGGTTTGTTTCCCCCCTTTTTTTCCTAGCCACCTTCTGCATGTTAATGAGGTGGTTGACCCCATCTATCTCACCATGCATTCAATAATATCAAGAATAACATATTTAATTTTATTTCAAATGTGATCCGTATGGTTGTCCCGTTTATCACTTTGATCAACTGTGGCCACTGGCCTACATTTGCTGCATTTACAATAGAATATGTCAAAGCTGTACAATATTTATGCTTGCTAAAATTATGATACTATCAAAGTTAAATATGTAATTATATTTTCAATCTCTGAAGTTCATCCTTAAACATGCTGGAGGCTTCTAATTTCTGAGTTTCGCAGTTTTTTTTTCCTTCTAATTATTATACTTTTATGCTTGTTTTTATCGTGGTTAACATAACTTTATATGTTTTGAACTCTTCAGAAAACGCCAAAGGACAAAAATGCCTCTTTAGTGATACATGGGTTTTCCGATAAGGTATTTGATCTGAATCCTTGGTTATAAAAGGTGTTTACTTTTCCATAGTTATTTATTTGATTATTTGCGTTGAGATCCCTATCATTTCACCCCATATTCAATGTCACACAGTGACTAGAAATATGGGCTAGATAGTTCTTAGAAGACTTGAATAGTCCTCACATCAAAAGTCGGTTTTATTGGATTGAGCTATGTCCTAAGTCCAAATATTAAGATATATCAGTGTATGATAAATCTGTTATTGATTCAAGATCTTGCTTATTTCATTTGCATTCATAGAACTCTATTGATGTAATTTGTAACTTTAAATATGATAATACAAAATTTATTTTCTGGTATGATTATCGTCAACGTTGCTAAGTAAATAGACATAGGTGTGCACATTACTACCAATGTTTGAGAAAATGACATCTATAGACTATATACATAGAACTCTTTTTATTTATTTAGTTTATTAAAAGGACATCCAGCTCTTTCATCACCTTGCCAAATTCCCTTGTCGTCTGATTTCTTGAAGTACATGACATATCAAATTGTCAATCCTTACCATCCATTTTCTTTGTTTAACGAATTTCTTATGTTTTATATACCGAGATTTTCAGTATGAATTAGACAATTATTGGTTTGTTTTTTGCGGCTGTAATGTGCATTCTTTTAAATTTTAACAGGTAATTGCAGGTGTCATGGAGCACCTTAATATGCAGATTCCTCCTTTCATCAGGATTGACCTTTTCCAGATTATTGTAGTGCATGCTTTGAGCAATGGTAATAAACTTTCAATTGTAACTTTTAAGCTATACCTTTGGATGTACTTGAGTTTTGATGGATATAACTTCTTGATGTGAACACACAAACTCACCCACACTCACAATTGCACGCTACATACACAAGTTAACAAAATGGAACAAATTGTCTGATTCTTCAATGCCCCATTCTTCTAGTAAGCTGCATAAGTTGTAAATTGTAAATTGTATTAGTATACGCACCACTTAATTATTGAAAAAGAAAAGTTTCAATTTGTTTAATGTTATGACCGGGAAGGAAATATATGAGTTGTTGTGGGCTTTTTAAAAAGCTTCAATAAGAAAGTCTTAAGATTTTTTTATTTTATTATTAACGTGTAACATCAAATCTTCAAAACTAAGAACCAATTTGCCTCACAGATTACATAGTGTAAAAAAGACTAAACAAAGCTTCTTTTTTACATGATTGAATTTGTGTCACACTGCAATATATCACACAGCCAAAATACTAAGGCACATGAATGACTCGCTCATATAATTGATTCAATTTGCATCACAGATGAAAAATATGTGAATTGGACTCTCCAAGTTGCAAGTACTCATGCTCAGAAAGCAGCATTGCCTTTCATCAAGTCTGTTGAGGTGAATTCTCATGTTTAATCTCTATCTGCCTGTTTTATCATTTTTCATATCGACCTTTGTTGTTGGCTAGATTGACCTTTTGTTCTGAACATCCTGAACCTAGTGATTTCATTCTTAATTTTCTAGTTGTAGACTTTTGGGAATATTGGTGTTGGGTTCCTTGCTCATTTCTTAACTTAGCGGTGAATTACATGTGGAATGACGAACTTCATGTTGAATGTGATAATTTTAACAAGATCTAGAATATGGATATGTTCATTATTTGGTACTTGGAATAGCATATTTAGAATTCACTCTAGTTTTGGAAATTTATTATTTTCAGGTTGTTCAGAGATGTAATAAAATGTTTATTTTCTTGTGCCTTCACTAGCAACTTGAGCGTTTGGAAAAATGGTTTTGGACATGATATCAAGATCTCTATTTGGTCAGAGATTGATTCTCGTCAACCCCGCTCTTCCAAATAAAAGATGAATTTAAGAACATGTTGAAAATAGGATTGTTTATTGTCAGTGCTCAAGGCCCAACAGACTATTGCGTGATGAGATGTGCTAAGATTGTCTTGAGAAAATAACCCAAGTCCCCTCTCTCCACTTCACATTATCTATGTTCTCTTTTTCATTCTCTGCTGCGAACTAGCTGCCATTGTCCAAGCCGACACCACCTCGTCCTTGCCTCTTCACATTCCAACAGCCATGACAACTCCTAGTATTAGCTATTAATATGTCCAAAAATAATTTAAATAATGGCATCCAGTCCCTCAATCCCAATTTTGTTTCAGCCGCTTCGCTACGCAATCTGGGATTGACAACATAGGACCAAAATATTCCAGTGAGTGAAATCAGATGATAAATCCTACTGTTTCATGTTCAGGGAAAGTGAGAATGGAACTTCCTTTTTCTTAATTTCCTCACTGGAATATAACTTTCTTATTCCTGATCTCCACTTATTCCATATTTCCATTTACCAATCTCTTTTCTTGACAAAAAGTAAAAAGAAATAGAGGAAGGTAGAAATTGACTAGCATATATGTCCTTGTCTGCAGGTTTCCTTCTTGGACCAGGAAGGTTTCAAACCAGCCATTCTGGATAAGCAGCCATTTCGGCTTAAAAGGTCTCACGCTTATGCAGTGTGTTTTTATGCCTTTAATTAGTTTTTTTTTTTCCTTCATAGTAGATCAGATCAAACTGAATCTAGAAAAATTGTGAGGATCTGCATATGTAGCTTGGAAAGTTCTTTATCTATTTCTGTTGCTTAAATTTTAATACTTATTTCGATGAATGATGTCTTAGGAGAACAGCATATACCAAAGCATTTGAAATGGTTCTAAACCTCAATTTTGGTGATGGCTGCGGTTGCTCGTCCCTTGAAGTTGATGTCCCAATTGATTTTACGGTGAGACATACATAAATTGATATAATGCCTCACTTTACATGATAAGTGATGACAAGTGGCAAAGCTTATTTTGGAAATTATAATTATTATTTAAAAATCTGACTTTTTTTCACGACTATAATCTTAAAAGAAAATAAGGAGACGGAGTCAAATCAGTATTCTCATTGCTTCTTGTCTAATGTTATTTTCTTCTTTGATCGAAAAACAAGTTTTTCATTATTCATAAAATTTGTCAAGGGCCAAATGTTATAGAACTGAAAATACATTTTTTACAGAGTTCAACTGACGGCTTCAACTTTGACAAGGATGTCATATTCCAAAAGCTGAAAGACAAGGCAATCGTTCAATCAAAATGTGGCCAGAATGCTGTTATCGAAAGAAGGACCATCCTGACACCTAGAAGCGAGATTACTACCTATGCAGTTGTAACCAATGTTGTTCATTACAGCAAAGCAGTCCCTGATTCTCTAACCAATGGTGATCATAAAAAGAGAAAAGATAGCTTGACTGGTACAAGTTCGTCTAGGAAGCGTTCAAAAGTTTCTAAGGGTAAATCCATATCAAAGAAGGTGTAGATAAATTAATAGATAGAAAGATGTAGGTTTTGTAAGTATGATACAAAGAATTAGAACTGACAGGATCGACCAAAATGTAGAGACTGAGTGAATTTTGTTAGATGTTGCACTCGGTCTTCCCCTAAATGGTGTTCTTGATGCTGAAAAGCTTTTTGATACACTAGTTACTGAATATTGTGTGTAATCTTGGTGTGGCTTTTGTAATGTTTCTTTGGGTAGTTTGAGAAATGATGAGTCTATGGAAAGCTCAACAGGTGTAAAAAATTGTATCTATGTTCCTTAATTCTACTAAGTTTAATATATTTCTTGAATCTTTTCAAAACATGCCAATTTTTTGTTTGAATTAGTTGAAATACGTCCTCTATAATCTGTGGTTGGCTTCAAAAGCTGTTATTTCCTCAATCATTGATTTTACCATTCAATAAATTTTGTATCTAGTAGAAGAGGGATGGTTTGCAAAGATTGTATGTGGGGTCTGTATGTCGACTTGATGCATGTGTTGGAGGTTCTGGAAAAGTTTTAGGACTATTGTAGTTTGAAATAGATAATACGGTCTTGTAATTATGTAAGAAATGAAAAAGAAAAGTCTTGAGATGAAAAACCTTTGACCAATCATGACAACTGCAAGTGACTTTAGAAGAAAATCTTGATCTCTGTGAATTAATGTTTGAAGAATATCACAAGTATTCAAATACTTTGAATGTTGAATAATTTGAAGTTTTGATGTATTACAACTCATAGGGATAGAGACTGAGAGAGGATTCATTCGATTGATGAGTAGGAAAACGTGTGTACATTCTCTGCCTACCACTGCGTTTTTCAACAACATAATGTCATTGCTTGACCAAGTTACACATCGATGCTCCTAGCAGGGAAGCTAAGAACACAGAAAACACCTTTCAGAGTGAAAATCATTGAGAGGTAGCAAGAGGGAAAAGGAGAGAAATTAGGGTTTCTCTGAGCAATCGAAAACAGTGTCTTTTGCAACTCTCTTGTTCAAGGGAAGAGAATGAAAAAATGATAGAAATTAGAGTTTGTTTTTGAAGAACATTTGAAGCTAATTTCTTGTAATTTTTTGTATCTATTTTTAAATATTCACTCATAGTCAATCAGAGAGCATAGTTTTAGCTCATTTTTTGTCCGAACTATGTAACCAAATATTGATGTGTTTGTCCCCCTACTCTATTTATCTTGTTCTTGTTTTGATTGTGAATTTTTTTACACTTGGTTGCTTATTATTGCTTGGAATGTTTGATTGTCATTGTTATTTGCTCCATATCCTTGTTCTTGTTGGTTTTGACAAAGAGTTCGAATTCATAACACCATTGTATTTCTTCTTTCCAAAATTTAAACACTCGTTTTTCTATTTTATCCCTTTGTCCTGTGTATATTGACACTTTTAAAAGTTAAAGGACAAACTTATAGCTCAAAAATAAATTAAATGATAATTAGTTTTTAAAAGATTTTATTACTTTCATTATTTAATAGCTTTAGCATATTGTAAATACAGTTCAGTTGGTAGTTGCAAGAAAAATATTATGCAGACGTCGAGTTCGAACCTCAAATTCGTCAATTCTCAACATTTAAAATATGAGCTCTACTCACTAGACTCCTTAAAAAAAAACTCTAACACAACTTACATTCGGTAACGAAAAAATAAGGATCACTGGTGTTTCCATTAATGTAGCATACCTTGTCCAGTACCTTAATTTCATTCATTTTCTCATATATTATTGATAAAAAATTTGGTTCAACGTATGACACGTCATTGCCTTGAAACATGGCAAGTCTTGTCACCCCATTGTTTGACTTAGTGGGGGAGGTGTATTGCCAATTCATTGACTTGGTGGTCCTACTAACATTATTAATTAACACTTAAAATTTAATATTTTCATAATTTTATTGACTTGAGAGTGGTGTAACAATTCAACGGACTCTTGACTCTTGACAAGGTTGGCACTTGTCGCTTGTCGGTGTTAACAATTTCATGATAACATTCTAGAGTTTTACATTTTCATAATTTATATAAATATAGCAAATGTATATTCAGGACAAATTAAAATCACATCATGAATCATAGATTAAAAATTTACCAGGGGTCAAAGTGTATTCAAAGAGTTTGAAATTCTTGCACAGACTTGTTGAAAAATATGTACGTAAGGGATGACAACTTCAAAAGCATAAGCATAAAGAAGTAAACTTGTTCATATTAGTGTAAGGATCAGTTATTGATTACTTGTTCATCCAACCAACCATATGACATTGATATGTGACGTGTAAGAATCTTCTACATAGCAGCTGAACGATCGTTATAATCGTAAGTCACACTCACTTCAGTGCATGTTTGATATCACAGTGAGTTGAACAAAGTCACGGTGACACTGTGGTTTTGTTGAAGCTACAATTTACAAAGTATAGCTTTTACAAAATCACAGCGATTCCAAACAAGTTAGGTCGGTGTAGTTGATATAAAGTACAATGAATCTAAACAAAATACAATATACAAGTTAGTGCAATTGGATATTGCACTTATATTCAAATCCAAATAGTGATCATATACTCATATACTAAATGTGGACGGCTAATGAATGATGGAATGAAGGAAAGGGTAATAATGTTACGTAGTGAAGCATGACTTGCATTGGAACTACGTCACCATGCACTCAACTCATGGCACCAAAGTGAGTGTTAGCTGTTATAAATTACACCCTTGTTGCTTTCAACTCCTCAACTTCCACTTGTTAGAGCACTTTCTAAGTTCCTTATCAACTCCTTTAAATCCTCATAGTTTCCAGATAAATCTTCATTGCCTTCTTAGAGTTTATTTGTCAAGGTAAAAATATTCCTTGCTTTTTGTTTTTCGTAGTGACACAAGTTGTGTTGTTTCTTTGTTAAATGTGAAACTTGTTTGTGTTAGTTAGGCTGTCTTGTTTTTCAGTTAGTGAGGGTATCCTCAACATGTTTTTATAGGCAAATATTAAGAAGTTGGTAGTTATGTTAGTTTTCTAGGATCGAACCTTAGACCTCCTACCTCGTGCTTAGAAGTTTTTTGGTGTTCGTTAGGTCACCAACTGAGCTACCTACTCGGAACAATGTTTGAAATATATAATACATATATGTTGTGGAAATGGTATTTTGTTATGCAAATTTTGTGCTAGTTTTGAGAATTAGCTGACTCAATTTAACAAATTTGGAACCAATTGTAATTTGAAAGCGAGGTTTTGATCCTAGACCGCGATCATTGATATTGCAAAAATTTACGTTCAAAAGACATTGGTGCAGCATTGATCATGGATTCATGGTCATAGAAACATAGAAAATCTTGATGTCGCGAATCAAATCGTGGTGGCAGAACTTCTTTTTTTCTTCAATCAAAGTCAGTCATGATATTTTTCTCATCATATCCATCATTTGTACTCTCTTCTTTTGTACTATCCTTTCTATCTCTCTCTTTTTTAAACTTATCACATAACTCATGAGAATTGTGATTAATGCAGTCTTGGAGGAATTTCAAAATAGTAAACTAGATTTTCTTTTTCGGTCTTAACGCTCCAGGTCTTTGGGGAAGCGGGTCTCGGTAATACAAATTCGATCGAAATGTAAGTAAAATCTGGTCAGAGATTGATCCATCTAGGATTGAAATTTGGATTCTTCCAAATAATTTGTCCTTAATTAGAGCTCATTAACAATTTGATTTGACATAAAGATCTCAGATTTTGACTTTCAAATTTGTTGATTTGTAATTTGTGATTGAATATGCAGTTGAGTCCATGTCAGTGGCAGCTAGTCCAGCACCCTCTTTAGGGGATCATTTATGTGAAAATGGTTTTGGATGTGTTGAAATTCTCCCTTTCACCAATGATGCTCATGGAGGAGTCATTGTTGACTTGAAGGATCCTATGGACCCTCAAGTTTTTGCTTCTTTGCTTCAATCTTCACTTTTACAATGGAAGAAACAGGTAGCTATTATTGTGTGTGTGTATGGTACTTGATTGTTTATACATGCGTGAAATGCGGACTAACTCATCTAAAATGAGAAATTAAGTTTAGATGTTAAAAGTCAGTAATTTCAGTCAATGATGAATAAATCGATAATTTATGCTCAAACACATTTATAATTTGTATACGTAACATCAACCGTCGATTTATAATTTGAATAAATCAACTTTATATTGTAGGGAAAAGATGGTGTCTGGATCAAGTTACCAATTGAGCTTGTTAATCTTGTTGAAGTTGCAGTTAAGGTAATTTATCTATATTTTCTTTCAAACTCATATTGTACTAGACTTTACGTTATCACTTATATAGTTATATAAGTATTTGGGAAAACTTATAAAAGAAGTAAAAGTGTTCAGAAGCTGTTTCCTGCTTTTTTTTTTTTCACAAGTCGTTTCCAATTTATAGAGTTTACATCGATTCTCTCTTTGATTATAAAAGCAACTTATACGCAAGCTCTCGTATGATAAGCACTTATTGAATAAACTTATAATTAAGTCGATCCTAGCAGGATGGTTTCTGCTACCACCATGCTGAGCCAAACTATGTAATGCTAGTTTACTGGATTCCTAAAACAGGCTGCACAATCCCTCCAAATGCTTCTCATCGCGTAAGCATTGGCGCCATTGTCTTGAATCATAAGAAAGAGGTATAAAATAAGTTTCAATCCAATAGTGGTTTTTATACCTACATGTTTTCTTTGCATACATTAACCTTGTTTTATGCTGCCATTCTAGTTGCTTGTAGTACAAGAAAAAAGAGGTAGATTTCATGGAATTGGTGTTTGGAAGCTACCTACTGGAGTAGTTGATGCAGTATGCACATTTTCAAACACAAATTAAATGTCATTTTAAAAAATTGCTAATATTTACAATTTGGTTAGAAAGTTGGTTTTTGTACCTGCAGGGTGAGGAGATTTTTGAAGCAGCTATTAGAGAAGTAAAAGAAGAGACAGGAGTAAGTATCTTAATACATTCCATGTGATTTAGAGTCAAAGTATTAGTATTATATTGATGGTAATTAATAACTATAATTTTTGTTTGTATTTTTAAAAATCAGATTGATACAGAATTTGTGGAGGTTCTAGGATTCAGGTATATTTTAATTTGAGAACTTTTTTCATTGTTTAGGCCGACATGTTTTCTTCATGTGATTTACATTGGAAACTGAATTAACAACTCTCCTCTTACTTTCCATTTTCATCAGAATTATTTTATATGTTGTATATGAATTAAAAATAAGGCCACAGAAGTGGTGAAGCTCCTAACAGCATATGAAATCATTTGATTAGGACCTCTCAGATTGGGGCATCATATTAGTGATATGTGTTTTCTTAATATTAAAATATTGATTGGAATTTATAAAATTATTTTGAGCTTTTCATGGTATAAGTTGATGGATGGCTTGGCCCCATAGAGATATAATGGTCTAGTAACATACTATTCTAAGGAAAAACAGAGGCAAGTTGAAAATTCTATACTTGCTTTATCTAACTCAAAGAAAATAAGAGAAATTATTATTAATTAAAGTGGTATTAACGGTCATTTCACAATAATTTCGTATGAAGTTTAAACCCGGTCTCAATGAAACTCTTACATCTGAGCTATACAACTCATAGACTCTTAAATTTGGCAAAATAAGTCATTTGTTTGGAATATAAGATGTTAATAAACTTAAGTTTTTTGGAGTACTTGAACATTTACCATATATTTTATTTTTTAAAAATTCGGTATCTAGCCTAAGAATCGACTAATCCAAGGGATCAATCTCATCATCCACTTATGGAGCACCATTTAAAGTCAGAACATGACTTCATATGAACTTAGCCCATCGAAATTGATACTGAAGAAATCGAACCTGAAACCTTGAGATGAGCATACTCCAAAATCTGAAGCACAACCGTGCCAACCCAAATCGGTTAACATTTAGCATATATTTGACATGGTTTCTTTCTTCATTCTTCCCTTTATAAAATTTCATTTGACACTTTTTTTTGTTTTTAATTTTCAGCCAGGCACACAATTCATTCTTTGGGAAATCAGATCTAACTTTTCTTTGCATGCTGCGTCCCCTTTCTTTTGACATCAAAAAACAAGAATTGGAAATTGAAGCAGCTCAGGTACTTCCCTTTGACAATGTCACTTCATGTCTTTTTTGTTTTCTTCTTCCTCTCTCTAGGATCACTTTTGTCCAAAACATTAACCTAAGAACGATAGACTCCAACATGTGCTTGTATACGACACAAGACACGGGCACCATGACACGAATGATGTACAAAATATAGGAGCAGATGACAAAGATCATAAAAGTACGTGTCGAGTCGGAAATATTTCTTTTTTTCACTAGGATAGTGGTAAGGTGTGTCCAACACTTGTTCAAGGCGTGCCTAAGAAGTGTCTGCGTCCGAGACGTATCTATTGTGTAAAACTCCAAATCTCACGTCGAATAGATAAGACTCTTGATAAAAGTTTATAAAGGAGAAACACTCCTCACCTTATAAGTCAGTTTTACAAGGATGAGTTAGACCCCAATTCAATACACAAACATGGCAAAGACAAATGGCCCATGCATTACAAATTTTTTAACTTAAAATACAAACGTAAAAATTGCTTATATACAAATGAGACTTGTGAAAAATCAATTTACTCCACAATCAACTTGTCCAAATTTCTTTAGCCCATAAACTAATATATTTCTCTCATTTGTTCCAAAAACTGTCCTTCAAGTAATGACAATACAACTAATTATAGTATTAAATTTCTATGAATATATGATCGAAGATTCCTTTTGTTCTGCATATCACTTAATTTATGCACTATTGTCATATAATCCAAAACTTTCGCATCATGACTTTGTTTTATTTTCTAAGTCTGTGTTATTATAATTTATAATTTATTTTGGTGTGCTTTGTTCTATTCTCATGAAGTGGATGCCATTTGAAGAATATGCAGCACAACCATTTAATCAGAAGCATGAGCCCTTCAAGTGCATGATTGAATTATGTATAGCAAAGATGGAAAGAACCTATACTGGATTCTGTCCACGACCTATCTCATCATTTTTCTCTAAGGATTTGAATTATGTATACTTGAATAGCAAAGACCTTGACAAGTCTTCTTGAGTCTCCTTAGTCATCAGTCTCAGTCTTCCATTATAGTTTACTTTGGTTGAAATTTATTTCTTCTAAAAGGTTTTGTTGTGTGTCAATTTCTATCCTCATCCTCATATCATAATTCCTATATGTTATTTTGATTTTGAGCCAATATTGTGACTCTTGTTACTGAAATTCACCATGATTAACTTTTATGTAAGTAAGATTCTTGGAAAATATAGAAAGAAAATTGATGTGCAAGGATTCACAATATAGTCTTGGTTGAGTCCAACAAATTTAAAGAAGAAAAAATAATGAAGAAAAAAAAAGAGTGTACGTGTGTTTGACAAATTGTATTGTTCAGATTCCACAAGAAAGTAATAATTCAAGTTTTCGAATATTTTGTTGTGCACTCTACTCTCATATAAAAAATAATTAAAGTGAAAGGATAAGGCTGAAAACATTTTAACACTTTATCTATTTCAAACGGTTTTGAGATTTGTTTTCTTTGTCATGACAATTTGACAATTTGTTCTGATTGAGATCAAAGAACTTATTAATCGGCTGCTAGTTGGATTTGAATTTGATGCAATTAGAACTTCATTGCAATGCCTATGTTCTCTATCTCATCCTCTCTTTCTTTCTTCCTTCCTTCTTCTGAATCTTTATGACTTTCACTACATTGAAGCGAAACAAAATGCTCTCTCTTTTAATCTAATTAAACAATTTACGAATCAAACGGATTCGATAAGTTATCGAGTTAAATGTAATCTTAGCCACAAACAAATATCTTAAACCAAAATTGACATAACATCAAACGCCTTCAATGCAACATTTAGTTTCTATTCTACGAAGCCAGTGACACAATCATCAAATCATAAGAATAAAATAAACAAAACAACAAAAAACATTGAACAAACCAAATAAATCAAACTTTTATAAACGACGATCATATACTATATATGTATACATAATACTGGTTTCATAAGAGATTCCTGTGGTTTCAAGTTGAAATCAAACACCACCGGAAAGTCAGGGCTGCTCTTCTAGGCTACTGTTTTTTTCTAACCGTGTCAATCATAATGCCTCGTAATTATTTCCGTGTGAGCATCTCCACTTTCACCGTCTTCACTTAAATTTAGATGACAAGACAAACTGCTAAAAGAAGACAAACTACAAACACCTTTTTAATTACTTCCCGCCTCTTATTCTTTAGTCGTAGTAAGCAGGTCTCTCCACGGGTGCAAACAGCTCATGTGCCTCCAAAAATGATGGACATACGGAAAAACAAGTATGAAAAAAAAAAATGTTGCTTTCAGAAGTTAGAACGCTGCTTAGACAAAGGAAGTCTAGATATTGTAAACTTGTTTTCACTGCTAAGTCTCACAAAATTAAGAACATATCAGTGGTGGAGTCAAGAATTTTACAGAGTCTGGGCAAAAATTTTATCGTAAATTCATATATGGCATAATATATACTAGTGAAAAGACGGGCACTCACGTGCCCGTTTTTCTGCTCTTTTTATTCCGCTAACGTTTAAAAATTATAGAACGGTATTTTTTTTATGAAATATATACACACACATTAGCGTTTAGAGTAATACTTTATGTCTGTCTGTCTTTTTTTTTTCTTACGCTAATGTGTATAATTTAATTTTAGTGTTGCATAATGCGTATAATTATTTTTATAAAATTTTGATTTTAATTAAAAGTATAAGTATAGATGCCTAAAAATATTATACTTATATATATATATATATATATATATATATATATTTCACCTTTATATTGTAACAAACTATGCATATATTTTTCTTATTAAAAAAAACTAAGCATATCTTTTTCATTGACACCAACAATGTAACAAATATAATATCATATAATATAAATTCTTATCTTTTTGAATGACACCAAAAATATGGTATTCTTATCGCATAATATAAATTCTTATCCTTTTGAATGACACAAAAATATGGTATTCTTCTAACGAAATTTATTATAGAGTATAATTGAAAAAAGAAAAAACCAACTATTTTGATATTATTTGTTATTATTTGAAATAGACATAGTATAGATAAATAGTCATAAATCAAAATAAAAGATGTCCGTCATTTTATCAACAAAAGTACAATATGAAATAAGAGAGATGAAATATAACCTACGAATAGTGTGCTAAATAAAATTAGGAGGTAAATGACATTTCTGAGACCTCTTTGCGGTGAATGTTTGAATAATATCAACATCGTCAAGTGACTTTTGTTGTGTGGGTGTGAAAAATATTCGAGTTTGCCCATTTTTTTTAAGTGGGTTAATGGGTTAGAAAGTATCGATTGAGCCCGGGCGAGTGTCCAGACTAGCTGGATGGTGTCTCCGCCTATGGAACATATGTTCCGCCTAAAATCCAAATATGTAAATTTTTCTTTTCTTTTTAATAAATAAATTTTAAAAACCGAGATGTACAAACACTTCAAGATACTACAAACACATTTCAAACTGTGCTTAAATTGTTTTCTCAGCAAAGTGAATAAATTATCATGTATTTTTTTGCCGTAGTATCTCGAGTTTAAGTAACCGAGCAAATGAAAAAAAAAATTGTATATACCGACTTCGTATACATTTTGCAAAAACAAAGTCCAAGTAGTTTAAGTAGGTGGCTTTCACCCTAACACTGTAAAAACAAAAACCGAGTCTTCTACCATTGGATACCTTCCTAGCATAAAATAGAAGGCACATAATCTGATCAACATTTTGATGATGAGGGAAATTTTTTAATCCATGAAGATTTGAATAGAAGATTGCTCTTTTCAAAAAAATTGTGTTTTTATTTTATTATGGGACATATTTTTACTATGAGAGTCGAACCTCCATTTTCACAAGAACACCTTGTATGTAAAGGGAATATGTGATTTTTGGCTAACTTTTTCATTATTTCAATTATACCTTTGAATAAAATTTCTTATAATAATGTTATATTGTCGATGTCATTAAAAAGGATAAAATTTATATTATTTTTGTTATATTAGTTACATTGAAAAAAGATAAACACAGTTTGTTGGGTTTTTATAATTTGAAATTCACAAATATCTAATCTCTATAATTTTAATCAAAATCAAAATTTCCTTGTAAAAAAGAAAAAAACAAAATCAAAACTTCATGATAAACATCTTTCATAATTTACAAGTGTTAACAAAATAGCGAAAATACGGACGCTCAGTGAGCGCCCATATCTTCGCTAGTTATACATAAATACAAGAGGGCCTAAAATTTACAATCACTTTATATTTCTAACATATATAATTTTTATTCTTACATGACATGCATGATTTATAGTGTGATATTTAATACATGAAGAATAAGGAAGAATGTACTATTTGCAAGATATATTGGTGTTTCTTGCATGCAATTGGTGATATTGTTTGTGATTGAAATTGATGAGTCCAAAAATCATATTTAATACATGAAGAATGATGTGTGTATATATTTGCAAGATATATTGATGATTCGTACATGTAGTTGGTATTGTTGTTTGCGGTTGAAATGCATGAATACAAGAGAAAATGAATTTTATGTGATTTATATAATATGCATAATTGGGTTTTTTAATTAAAACACGCCTTGACCAAGATTCGATAGGTTTTTAAAATAATTGACTTTGTTAATTGATTCAAGTAGATTTTGAATCAATTCAGAACAAAATAAATGTTGTAATGTCTAAGTTTACTAGAAATATATAAGTCTTTTTTATTTTTTATGTCAGTCCATATCAACAAAACAAAAAACAGTTGTTTATTGAGACTAAAACTTGGCCAGTTTTTGAAAAAATAATTTGTATTGTCGTTTGTTGTAATGTTTCTTATGCAATGAAGTGTTTTCTTTATTTTGACATGTTGTACATGTCACTATACTAATGTTATTATACATTAATAATAATTTTGCCTCTTTTTTTTTAAAAAAAAAATCAATTTAAATATTTTAACTTCACTTTGTTATCCTAAGTTATTTGGTGAAGCTCCACCATTGTGCACAAACAAACAAAAATCTAAAAATATGATTAAAAAAGGCAGGCAACATTATTTTAGATAACGCAAGGCACCAAAAATCTCTCGATTGGCCATGCATCCAAGGATTGATTAAGAAAGTTAGCACTACATTGATATAAAAGAGCTTATAGAATATGTCTGGACAAGGCTCATGCCCAATCCTTAGTGTACTCTACTTCAAAGGCACACTCTAGAACGGTGCACCCTAAACATACTTAAGTGTTGCCTACACACAGTGTTTTCAAAATATTTTTTTTCTCGCTAAACCAGGAGAAAGGACAGGCATCAAGGAAAAGCAACGACATCCTAACTAGGTTGGCACCCCGATGAACTTCCATCGTATACCGCCAATCTCAAAATTTTATTAAAAAAGGGGGGGAATACAAGAGGGGGGACTAGGGCAAAACCCTCGAAGAAAAAAACAAAAAAGAAGAGCAATAAAATAATTAAAACAACCGCCTACGAAAATCTAAACCGAGGCATTCCACAACGGTCCGAATAAAAGTCCGGTTGCAAATCAGAAGATAAAACCAACAACCAAACTGCATTATCTACGGTATGACCTATAATAGCCAACCTATCATTGATGAGTAGTAGAGTTATCACCCGTAGAACGGGTTTTGTACGGTTTACCCACAGTGGTCTTTTTTAAGTGTTGCTTATGTTTCCTTGTTAAAACAAGGAGGAAAGGTGATTCAGCAAATTTTTGATCATACTCCTTAACTCGGCGCCATAACTCCATGTCTTGCTGAATCCTAGAATTACCGTGAACCTCTGGTATAACATTATGCGCTAGACCGTCCTGAATGACAACCTCTTGCTCGACATTTCCAATCCCATCAAGGGACCCCTCTGCGGCCTCATGTGATACCAAAGAAAGATCAATAGTACGATCAATAGGTGGGGAGTTGTGTGAATCAGACTGCACGTAAACGTCCAAAATATTGTTCACATTAGGTTCTTGTGCGTAAGATGTTGTGGTCCATTCCAAAAAAAAAAAAAGTTGTCACGTGGTTTTCTCTATGTAATTAAAAGGTGTATATGGGGATAAAGGAGTGTGTGTCTTGTTTATAAACTATGCTTAATTTCGATTCTCAAACAATATGAGACTTAGTATACTTACATAAAAAAATAAAAAAAAGGAAAAAATATTGGGAACTTTTACGGGTACTCTTGCTTCATAATTTTATAAATTAATGATCATTTTTTATGTAATAAATAGCTATTTGTCAATATTTATATTTTATAGAACATCATTTCATAAGAAAAAACATCATTTCATTGTTTATAAGAATCATAATAACTTTTTTACATATTATCGTAAAAAATAATCAACGTTCACAATTATGATTGATAAAAATTCAAAAAAAAAATTAATTTTGTTGACACTTTTGATGAATAAGATTTAGTTATTATAATTATAAATGATAAAAAAAATATTTTTCTTCAAAAAAACAACTCATTTAACTATTAATTTAAAGAGTGAATGTACCGATACACTCATATATATTGGGTGTACCGTAGAATTTGCCAAAAATATATTGGTGAAGCAAGCAAGAAGAGAAATCTCTTCAATTCTTCTTTTTCCTCCATTTTTCATATCGGTCAAGATGAGAGAAAAATAAAAAAAAATAAAAACCATATTATGAGAGAAATCTCTTCTTTCTTCATTCTTCCTTTATAAATTTCCATTTGACATTTTTTATGTTTCTAATTTTCAAACAGGCACACAATTCATTCTTTTGAAAATCAAATCTAACTTTTCTTTGCATGTTGCGTCCCCTTTCTTTTGACATCAAAAGGCAAGAACTAGAAATCGAAGCAGCCCGGATCTTCTTTGTTTTCTTCTTCCTACCTCCAGGATCACTTTTGTCCAAAACATTAAACTAAGAACCATTGACTCCAGCATCAGCTGCGTATACGAAACAGACACCAATGATGTGCAAAATATAGGAGCAGATGACGTATACTATAAAAGTATAGATGTGTCAAGTCAAAAATAATTATTCTTTCACTAAGATGGTGTTAAGGTGTGTCTGACACTTGTTTAAGGCGTGTCTAAGAAGTGTCAGCGTTCAACATATCTATCTAACTAACTGACACGGCAAAGACAAATGGCCCATACATTACAAAATGTTTAACTTAAAATACAAACGTAAAACTTGCTTATATGTAAATTAGACTTGTGAAAAAACAATTTACTATAATTGAATGACAACTAATCATTTTACATTAAATCATGGTTACTTTCCATAATAAACTTGCCCAAAATTCTTCAGCCCATAAACCAATATATTTCTCTTATTTGTTCCAAAAATTGTCCTTCAAGTAATGAAAATGCAACTATTGTCATAAACCAAATTCCAAAGCTTTTGCATTACGACTCTATTGTTTTATTTTCTAAGTCGGTGTTATTGTAAATTATTTTAATGTGCTTTGTTCTATTCTCATGAAGTGCTTGCTTAAATGGAAGCGTCATTTGTAATAATGGAGTTCTCATGAGGTAATGTTCATCACCACCTTTCTTAGTAGGATAACAGTGAGTTCTCCGAATGAATTGAAAGCAGTTTTTTTTTTTTTAAACAACAAATTTTATTTAAAAACCAGATCTCTGCTCAAGACCAACAGAGATCGGTGATTCAGAGAATACAAACTAGGGCGCCGTATATAGGCGGAACACCCGAAAATACACTCCACACAAAACACCCCTACACCAATAAAATCACCCCCTAACACAGACTCTTTCTCAAAACAACCCCTGAAAAACGATATCCATAACCACCCGTTGTCATTACTCAACCCCAGATAAGACCCCTCTAAATGAAACATATCGTCCGCAACTCCTAAGCTGAGCTGCTTCCACCACCACACAACCTCTGGTCCACCGAAAGAACACCATAACAGCCCAAAATCAAACTTGAACCAAAGAACTGACTCCCAATCTCGAATTAAAAGTGATCGGCCCACCAGACTTCCGACCAAATCAGACGGGCACCCCTAACCCTTAGTCCACCAGAGAAACACCGTAGCCCGCTAGACAAGAAAGCAGCCAGACACTAACTCCCGATCTCGAAGCAAAAGTAACCGGCCCGTCAGAATCCAACACACAACATGTAAAACAGACAACATGAATTGTGGTGATGCAAATATCAATCAACAAGGAAAATAGCTCAGCTCGAAGGACACGCACCCTAGACACCAAAGCAACCCAAAACTTCAAGCAAGAGGTAGCGATAACGGATATGGATCCGAATACCAGAGGCAGCCTCCGAAAGGAATCCCCACAAAAACACCCACAGACACACCTAAGCAACACCGACCACCCCCTTATACCGAATCACTGCCACTGTCTCCCCACCAAACATCACCACCACCCTTGCAATACCATCCCCACCACCAACATTGCATCACCAACTATCAGATTAAAACGACGCCAAACCACCTAAACAGATAATAAATCCGATGCCACCCAAAATCGAACAACAACAAAAATCACCAAAACCAACATTACGGAACAAAAACAATACAAAACTAAAACTAGAAACGACCAAAAGGATAGGCAAGCACACAAGCAAGATAGCAAGGCTGAAAGTAAACTACACTACCAAACCACCTCTCCAAGAAACAAGCAACAACACAATCACATGTCTAAAGGAAGACGAAACCAAACAACAAAACACGGGCAGCGACACTAGTCTGAAGCGGAAACACAACCCCAAATCATAGAATGGCATCCACCAGTGGCAAGGAGAAAGCGACTGACACCGGAGTAAACAACAACCAAACCAAAAAGCGACAAGAACACACTAGCGCGACCCAAAAAGACCCAAAAATTCTGAAAGGTACATGAATGACCACTATCGCGCCATCACGGAGCGTCTACGCACCAAACCCTTTCGAGCAACATTCAGAAAAAACACAAAAACAACACGGACACCAAAACGTCTCGAAAAACCACCGTGAGGCAAACGAACAACACAAGAAGCCAAGAACAACCACGACATCAGAAAATAGCTTGCCGAAACACAACAAAAACCCACGACACCCAAAGAGGACGGTGGCGCAAAAAACCCACCACCCTCTCCTCCGGTAACCAACAGCCAAGACCAGCACCCCACACACACAGCTCCACGCAACTGAGCAAAAACCCACCAAACTCGAAGACCAGAAGTGATGAATTGATTATAGGAATTGATTTGGTGACTGATTAAACCGTATTGGTCAAAGAACATTGCAAAAGTATTTGAGCATATCGTGGCCGAGTTCGTTGAGGATTTCGGCGTTGGATGGTTCTTCTTCTTCTTCTTCATCGAGGTCCATTTCTGTGTAGATGTTGTTGTTGTTTGCGTCTTTGCTTGAACCTATGTGATCTTCCATTGTGTTGGAGATTATGGAGAAAGGGTTTTGGTACAAACCTGTTCTTACTGTGTAGTAGTGTGCCACATGGAGTGAGACAGATTGCGTTTATACACTGCAAATTTAGGGGGGAAAATTGTGTAGTTCTAGCTGTATCAAAAAAATTGAATTTAAGGGTCAAATGAATAAATTAATAAATACACAAGTTAAAAAATAAAATTTATTAAGAATATACAACTTTTCTTAACTTCTGTCTTACGGATATAATAAGTTAACATTTTTTTTTAATTTAAATAAGTAGCTAATACTTACCGTTATATGCTTTGTTTCAGATATGGAGTAAGAATTTGGTTCTTCTTTGATTTTCTTGAAGTGTGGTAAGATGGCAATGAAGTTATTTTTAGTCATCAATCCTTCTATTGTGCCCTAAACATTGAATTCTAGCGGCATAGAATAAATGATGTCGGGTCAAGAGGATCCTGATTTCTATATAATCAATTCTATTCGATGAAATGATGGAGGTAAGAATCCACTACTAGTTTAATGATATTTTTCAAGCCCGAACGTTGTTTTTTTTTTATCACATCGTTTGAAACGGTGTTTTACCAAAGCATTCATTTTTAAATGAACATATTTTCTCCCCCATAAACTAATAAAATCGACTTTTTTCCAGTCCAACAGTAAATCTTCCCCATTTAGAGTCATCCATCAATGGGTAATGGATGTGCTTCAATGTTATCAAATTTAACCGTGTGTTCTTTGGAATTTGCATCCACCAAAGTCAGGATTTTCTCAAGTTCGTTAAAAACCTCTTTAACAAATTTCAGATCCATCTCTCCATATGGCTATTTGTAACATATAAGCCTTATGATTTGAACATGTTATAAAAAAATATGCTAAGACAGAATAAAATCACACAAACTAACACCAATAATAACACTTATGTTGTTACTTCATCGATGATATTGGCAGTAAGAAAATCTCTTTTGCTCTTTGACTTCAATGCCGGAGAGAATATTGTAGATAGGGTTGGAGCTTCTACCATTTTGATTCCAGTTGTTGGTTTAGAGGGATTCAATTTTTCCTCACAAAAACAAAGCACAAAATGAACTAGGAAAGTAATGGTAAATTTATGTTATTTATGTTTGTTATGCTTGGGCATTGTTGAGATCAATTAATGTATAATTAAATGGATGTCTTGTACCCGGTGAAAAAATAGTAAGAGAAAATATTTCCCTTTTTTAGTGAGTAGTGGTAAATGGCTGTCTTGTAACCGGGATTTATAAAGATGCTTAAGAATGTAAGGATGATTGACTACTCATATGCTGATTGGTGTGGAGATATGGATGACATGAAAAACACTATATGATATTGTTTCTTCTTAGTCAAGGCACCAATCTCTTGGTGTTTTAAGAAAGAATCGGTAGTGGTCTATCTACTTGTGAGTCAGAATACATTGTTACTGCGATGAGTGCTTGTCAAGCTGCTTGGTTTGATTCACTAATGTTAGAACTGGAAATCAAAAAAGAAGTTGTGATATTGATGGCAGGGTCGGCCCAATAAATTTTATTTGTAAGAGTGAGACTATTTTGTTTATAAAATCTAACAAAAAATATTTTTTGTTGGGAGGCCTAAAACGAGAGCTCTAGTAGTCTTACCCTTGAGTCGGCCTTGATTGATGATTGACAACAAATCTCCCATCAACTTTTGAGACAAACTCCCTCTCATATTTTAGTTGTGTTCTTACCGCATATTTCTTTGTATATTTTTTTGTTGTCCTATAATTTATTTTAAAATTGGTTTCTTAAATAACATACCTCAATCTTTAACCACAAAACGTACATTGATATATTTTTATATTCTTGGTGTTGAATCTGAAGAAGCTCATCATAATCCTAGAAAAGTTTCTAGAACGAAGAATTATCAGGGTAAATGAATTAAGAGACCATCCAATAAAGATTAAACTTACAACTAAAAATTAAGCCAAGATAGAAATAACATCTAACACCTCTAATGCAACATCTAGTTCTATTTTCTCTTCCTGGAATTGAGTTAATAAAGCTACTAACACAATCATTCAAAATAGTACAAATCATCATAAAACCAAAAAGTGAAGAAACAAGAAACGTAAAATTTACCATGAACAATTAAACAAACCAAATAGAATAAAGTTTCATAAATCAAATCTAAATAATGTCTACACCTAAGGATTGATTAAGAAAGTTAGCCCTCCATTAATAAAATTTCATAATTAATTATTTTATAATTGTCATACACTTTTTTTTTTACGAACCTCATTAACATATATTGAGATTTAACTTTCATACAATCTTTCACATAAAATTCTACTGATGACTCTTCTAGATGAAAAAAAAATGGGAAAATACAATCCTATATGACTAGAACACACGTGAAATGTGTACTATATGACATGTATGTATGTGCAAACATGAAAATGTCCCCTCATTCCGTATATAACCACAACCATGTCAAGCAAAAAAATTTAACCCTTAAAGTGAATCTTGAGAATAGGGTAGTTTCTACTTCCGGGGCAAGGGGAGAAGAAACAAACAGCCACCATTGTCGTGAAAGCGCTTTTATTGTAAAATGTAAACACAGACTGGACCACTGGAAATTTGAGTAGGAAATTTCACTTCCTCTGTAAAAGAAGCATATATTCCAGTAGTGGAAATTTCACTCTTATTAATTATTAATTTTTTATTAGTACTAACTTATAATGACACTTATTGACAATCAAAATAATCTATGTTATGAATTAAAATAGCATTTACAATTATCTAGGATAAAACATTGAAACTAAAATGTAGACTACTCTTGAAAGAGTAGTTTAAAAAAATGCTTATATGCGACTTAATGCACCGCATATGGTATTATTTAGTAAAAAGACAAAAGAATAGTTCGTTTTATACTTACTACATTCTTTTATATTGGTTTTCATGTGAGGAACTTGGTGTATGTTTGATTCTATTTTTAGGGAGACTAGAATTTGATTCTGGATGTGTAGAATTGATGATGACATGTTTGATTGTTGTTGACTAAAATTAATTATGCTTCTAGAATTAATTTTACTTGAAACTAGGATTTGTGGCTTTTGATTCTAGAATTGATTTTCACACACAAATTTATAGTTTGACTCACTTTTACATGAATATATTCAAACATAAATCACTTTTGGTTAGAACTACTTTTAACCAAAATCGATTATAGAAAATGAATTCTATCAAAATCAATTCTTCCCACCACACAACCAAACATAAGCTAAAATTAATTGTTTGAGACTGTGATGTGGAACTTGGAAAAAGAGCAACCAATAGAAATAGCAACTTCATTGGCTAGTTTTGGTGGCAATTCTAGTTGTTGTTTTTATTCTTTCTATTGTGGAATGCAAATTATACAATGCCATCTAATCCATTGGTCACAATCATTTAAATTTATGAGAGATTTTAAATATCAAAATTGAATAACCATCTTATTTATAGTTACCGCGACATCGACTTAACAATATTTAAACATTCAAATAAGAAACATTGATTGTGAATTAACACGACACTTTTTGTGAGGATTATAGTCCATCTTAATAAGATTATCAAGGAGCGACCAATGGATTAAAATAAGAAGAAGTCACTTCATATTAGTAGCAAAGCCTCTCTGACATCTCTCTAGATCTAAGCTTCTTTGCTACCGCCCTCCCCCTCAAATCCAAACCATTTGTATTCCGATGTAGATCTTATGAGTGATGGTGCGACGAGATTCACCCTCCGCATCATCGGTGGGCTACTGTCCAGCAGCCCTCTGTTTCAGATCCGATCGTCGTGGTTTCACTGCGCTTCATGGTGGTTAGTGGGGTTTTTTTTTCCGAAGTGGTGCTGATGTTTGGTTTTTCGAAGTGGTGCTGGTGTTGTTTTTGGGCGGTGGTTCTCATGGTGGTGTTGGGGTTGTTTTCGTGGTGGTGATGATTGCTTGTGTGTGATGTGTTATGTGGTGGTTGTGGTGGTGGTGGTTGTGAAGATGGTTGGTGGTGATGGTGTTTGTGGTGGTGGTGATGGTGTTTGTGGAGATGATAGGTGGTGATAGTGTTTTGTGGGGGTGGTGGTGATGATAGTTTTACGTTTTTAGTGTGGTTTTGGTGATTGTTTGTGTTTTTTATTTAATGGGTGGTGAAAGAAGGTCAAGCCTCCCAAAAGGGAGGTTGATTGTTACTAAAGTTTTTATGTGGTGGTGATGTGTTGGTTGTGGTGAGGTTGATGTTCCCAAGTTAAATCATATTCAGTTCTGCTTTATTTACGCTACCGCTTCACCTATTGATTGCTTGTGAGATTCGTTTTCTGGATTGTGGTCGGCCGATCACTTTTGATTCGAGATCGGGAGTTGGAGTCTAGTTCCAATTTGTTGGGCTGATTATGGTGTTTTCTATAGTCTTTAGGAGTTGAGGGGTGCCTTAGTGAATTGTTTCTGCTGTCTGGTGAGTCGACCGTTTTTTATTCGAGATCGAGAGTCAGTTTCTAGACTCAAGTTTATGGGTGTGTTATGGTGTTTTCTCTAAGGATCGGGGTCTAGTGGTGGTGGAATCAGAAGGAGTGCTGGAATATGCCTTTGTTCGATGAGCGGCGATCGATAGGTGGTTTAACTTTGATGGTTTAACTTTTGTGACACTCCACGTAATACACTAATTTTGTTAGCAACCAGCGGATTATCAATTATTGATTTACCCGCGACAAATGGACATTTTATTTCCACTTTTGCTAGTCTATTCTCCAATGTTTTAGAACCAAATTTATACATCAAATTGCAAAGAGAAGTAGGTCGCAACTCTTTTGAAAGCAATATTTGTACTATTAACAGAAATAAAATGTATATAGAACGTGATATTAAGACCAGGAACTTTGTCGGTTGGAGCTACATATGGATGACGCAATGTTTAAACTGCTCCATTTCAAAAAGAGCTAAGAGACATTGTAGGATTGGGAAGAGAACAACCCAACAAACAAGTCTCAAATGCATTTTTTGTAAAAAAAAAACAAAGTCTCAAATGCATTTATTCAAAATGGGTTTGTCTAACATGTGCAACATTGCATATGTTAAAGTTACTAAAAATAGTAAATTTTTATTGAAAATAAATAATTATTTATTAAAAAGTTATGTATTTAATACAAAATATACAAGTTCCAATGCAAAGTTACTATTTAAAACTTCTTAACATGTGCAAATTTGCACAT
>Ga0315914_1002725_pt1 | contig 26978 bp, 15 predicted proteins | sample MpolenodulesMG_FD_203920 | JGI IMG/M metagenome (GOLD analysis project Ga0315914, IMG submission 203920) | Medicago polymorpha root nodule microbial communities from Los Angeles, California, United States - elongated nodules | ecosystem: Host-associated > Plants > Roots > Nodule | place: USA...
TACAAATTGTAATCAAAGTCTCATCTAGCTTTAGGGGTACTAAAGTGTTAGTTTGAGCAGAAGTTGTAAAAGTCTAAGTGGGTAACTTAGCAAGAAGGTGCAAGCCTGCTGAGGCTTAGAGAATACAATTGTTGTAATTGTTCAAGTGAACAAAGATTGTAAGGTGCATGATTTGAGAGGTTATCTCAAGCATCATAGTGGAAACTCTCACAAGATTGTGAGGAGTGGACTAGCCCACATTGAGTGAACCACTATAAATTCTTGTGTGTTCTTCTTCTCTTCCCTATACTCTTTATTTTCAATATACACCACACACACAAACACATTTGTATTTAAACTGTTTCTGCATAACTACTTCAGAACGTTCTGAAGTCAGTTCACTAACTTAACTATTCCAAGTTCAAAACTTGAGAATCAATTTTAAGTTACAGGTTTAATTATTAAAGGGTCACAATTCAAGCCCCCCTTCCTTGTGACTATTTTATCTACTTCAACTTTGACCATATTTTTTTAATAATGTACATAGATAAATAATATCATATAAGATGTCGTTAGATTTGTCTCGATGAGTATTTTCAAAATATCAAATTTTCATAATTTTTTCTAATATATTATTCAAAATATTTAAGCTAAAAATTATGCATTGGCATACGTAATAAGGTCAACTGTGTCAAGTATTAAGGGACGGAGTGAGTATCATTTCTCTTGATTTAAGTGCGGTAAAATTATTATATGTTACACTATTGAGTCGGTTTGGATAAATTCATTAATTTCTGGGCTAGGTTTGGTTAGATAATGGGTTATCAAAATTATTTGTGTATTTTTTAAATATTAAATGATTAAGTGAAGAGTATTTATCTTTTTTCATCAAAATTACTCAACATTTTTATTTTATTAAAAAAATTGTGTAACATATTTACACTGTTTTTTTAGCATCATAAAATAATAAATAACAATATCAAATAATAAATTCTATCATAAAATACTTACAACACATCAAAGTTGCAGAACATAAAATTGCATTAACATTAAAATAACAAAAAAATGCAACATCGTAATTTGTAACTATAATATGTTCTGATTTTCAATATAAAGAGTGAATTATGTAAGTTTTGAAAATTATAGACTTGATTTATAACCAAATCCTAGATACTCTTTATTCTCTATGAAAATAAAAATAAAAAATTCGCATTTGGGTAATTGGGTTTTTGGATCTAGGTCTGGTTTTACCTTAAATCGAATTTTCATAAAGGTTTTTCCATTTTCGAAACCATATTAACCTAATTGCCAACCCATCCCGCTTTATTGGTTTTTGTTTGTGGGGTTTGACTGAGTTTTCTGGGTCAACCCAACTCATGTACACTCCTAACTAGTACTCTGTCTGATCACATTTATAAGTAAAAAATAATTTTTTAGATTCTTCGAATAACTAATGTATATGACCTTTATATAGACCAGATACATTAGTTATTCAATAAATTTAAAAGATTAATTTTTGCTTATAAATTTGATCAGAGGGAGTATTTTAAACCTAAATTATCTTAAAAAGTGGCCTAACAATGCTTTTTAAGAAATAAAAATAGTTTACATTTTTTTTTGACAACAATGGAAACAACATTTATTAACTTTCAAAAGATCGAATATATACATTTTCATCATTTTTCAAGATAATGTTTCTATTTTATCTTCTTGAACAAATGTTCTAAAGACAATGTTTGCATTTCAATTTAAAGTTTACTCAATCAGTTTTATAATAAGCGTCTGTTTAGCATATTTCCATCTCAATATAAATGTTACTTTAAAATATCAATATAATATTTATTATTTTTTCCAATAATATATTTTTATTTATTGAATTTCATTCTATTTAACTACTTCATTAGCTTTCTTAAAAAAAAAACTACTTCATTAGCTACAATTAGTAATTGTGTTTTAGAAAATGATATTAATTTTACCATTGAAATAAACTCAACCCATAATTTTTTTTAAGAGAAATGCACAACTCAAATGCGACACTTAATCTAAGACGAAGGGAGTGGAAGGGAAGAGTATGGGTAAATAAACAATTTGGACCCTCAGATTATACATGGATATGTTATTTAATTATAAACATTTTAAAGAATCATGCTAATTATACTTGTGATAAGCACTTACGCGTTAAAAAAGGCGGTAATGATATTTATTGTGTCAATAAACCAAAATCGACATATTAGGATCTGCAAGACCCGCCTCTGTATAATCGGAGTCCGACATATTAAAATTTGCAAGTTGATCGACATGCGGCTATCCATCAAACCGCTAGGTCTATGGCATCGGCACAAAAGACGAATGATGGATTGTGCATCTAGGTCCTCTTTGGTCTGGTGGCTCCTCTTCGTCCATCTATATATGTTTACACTACAATATATATTTATAACAAAAATAATCCAAATCAACATATATTTATAACAAAATAATCCAAATTACCTCAACAAATTATTACATAACAATCTACATCGACATATATTAATATTGCCACTAAATATTACAAATAAGATATAATTTAAATTATATAACAAACTAAAATACATTATGTATCACTATCGTCTTCATCTTCTTCCTCTTCATTATAGGAAAAATGCATGCGACCATTGAAGATGTTGGAGGAATCAAAAGGGGTACATGCAGAAATTTGAATTTAAGATAATGTGTGGGGTACTGGAGGATGTCGTGGGGTATAGGCAGAACTTTGAATGTTTTGACCGTTGTTGGGGTAGTGGCAGATTATGTGGGGGTACTGATGGAAATAAGATGTTGTTAGAATATTACTGGTGGATATAAATCTGCCAGTAACGTCTACCCTTAACTGGATTTTCCAATGGTCATGTTTAATCTTTACTGGTGGAATAAATTTGCCACTAATGTAAGGCATATTGGTCCTTTATATTATTGGCGGATAAATCCTCCAGTAATTCTAATATATATTATTTCGTGTGTAATTTTCTGCTTTATTGAGGGTTTATTCCGCTACTAATACTACAAATTAATATTGAGGGTTTTTCCTACATTACCAAGGAACAAATCAGGCAGTAATGCAATTTTGAATCTTTTAATAATGTGGGAAATTTTTTGTAGTGAAAGTATTATTTAGTAAATTTTTCAAATAATAATTATCTTATTTAAAATTTAAGACTTTGTTTGCCGAGGAAAAGCTTAGAGTTAGTTTATAAACTCGTGTAATCAGAATATATCTATTTGGTAACAATATTTTCTCGGTGGTTTGGATAAGTTACTTCAAGTATCTTAGAGTCTAAAACATACTCCCTATAATCCTAAATACAATAAAATATTCTTTTTTTCAACTTCATAGAATAACCGATGTATCTTGTCTATACTATAGATCATATACATCAGTTATTCAATAAAAAAAATCTTTTGTGATGTTTTGGACATTTTGTCTCAGTTTTACCTATGTTTTCTTAATTGAAAAATTAAATTTTAACTAACCAATTTTTTTTATTACATTTCATTAATTTTTTTTAGATAACCGAAATAACAAAATCATTGGAAACTCATACACAAAAGTAAATGAGTCAAGATTAGAACTCCGATTTCAGTGTCTGACTTAATAATTCTGACATTTTTCTTTTTTAAAAAATAATTCTAACATTTTTTTCAATTAAACTAGAACTTGTGAACATTACAAATTTAATCAGATACCTTATTTGTTAACCACCAAAAAAAATTATAAGTACACTACCAAAAAAAAAACCTTATTTGCTATCATTTAATTATATATATTTTTTTAAAAAAAAACTAAACTAACCCGAAAAAATTGACACCCAAAGAAAATCGAATCTAAAACTTTTAGAGGAGCGCACTTTTAAATCTCAAATCATTCGTTGTCATTTAATTATCAATTATTCTCTATAAATTTGTTCACCATTAACTAATTTATTAGATATCCTTCATTTTATTTTTCTTTTAATCAAACAAAATCTAATGTTAATAGGAGCACCAGAGGAGTAAGGATCCTCTGTATAGAGAATCCTTACTTACGTTAGAGCGGAGCGTGGAAGAGAGGCCGGCAGGAATAAGAGAGTAGTGTTGTGTCGGAACATGTGTGGTTGGGGGGTGTAAAGAGTAAAAGCCAAAGCGGTCCCCCTCAGATGTGACCAACTGCTCCACTCACACATACACACTGGCTCTGCTTTCCTTTGTCTCTGTCCTTTTGGAAATCTACGCGTCTTGGGTTTCCCACTATCAACTCACCTTTCCTCTCATGCAATGCACCTTCATCTCAATTCATTTTTTTTTACTTTTATTTATTTATTAATACTTTTTCCCTCTAATAATACATTACACGGTTAATTCTATTATGCATGACAATGCATAATTTTGAGCTTAAATATCTTGAATAATATATTAGAAAAAATTATGAAATTTTGATATTTTAAAAATACTCATCGAGACGAATTTAACGACATTTTATATGATATTAGTTATCTTTGTGTATTAGTAGAAAAATATGGTCAAAGTAAGTTAGGTCAAAATTACACATTTTCAAATGAATCATCTATTGCGGGACAGAGGGAGTATCATGAATCAAATATCAACTAATTCGATGAACTAATTGTATGTTTAGCATTTTAGCAAGCTTTATCAATTCTCAATGTAATCTCAACGCTGAAATAAGGAAGCGGCCAATCGGAGCTTCTAACCAAACGTTCGTCTAGAAGGCTTTTGCTGTGAAAACAAATCGGCTCTCAGTATGTGTTTGATTTTCCATTTGCAACACACAAAATCACGTTTGAACCACTTTCGATATGTTTTTGCTATGATATTTAGAAATTCTGAATTCTAACTTCTACACTAACGTGTTTTTTTTGTCGTGATTTTTATCAAACTTCATTTTGCAAACATTATACCAAACAAACACTAATTCCACCGTCCATATAAACATACTCTCAGTTGAAATCAAAGCCTAATTTTATATAGACTGATTCAATTTAAAATTCACTGCCACCGGAAAAATTCGAACCAAAGACTTAAAAATAAGCACACTCTAATGCTTTAAACTTACAATATCAGATAAACCACTTAATGTTTAATTCTCTAATGCTTTAAACTTACAATATCAGATAAACCACTTAATGTTTAATTTTTTTACATTTTTTTTGCTTTTTTATTAATACTTTATTCAGCGTTTGACCTCCTACAATATACCAATGTCATTTTCATCGCATGGGCATTTCCATCATTCTAAAAAAAATGTTTGTTTTTCTTGTTTGCACATCAATTTGATGCAACATGTTCTTTACCACTTCTTGCGTAGACGTTCAAACGAGGGCTGAAAATTGTAGTAGTAAAAGAAAAAAGGTGTTATAAACATTAGTTTTTTTTTTTTGGAGCAAATATACGCTAGTTATTTCATACAACAATTAAACTAACAAATTATAAATTAAAAGATAATAACAATAATAATTATCTTATAAAATTAAAATCATCAAGCACCACTGGTATTTATCTGTTCATCATTGTCATTAATCTAAAAAAAAAGACTGAGAGTAATAGTCATAATATTAAGGGTCTTGTTAATTAGTGCCCCATGAAACAAAAAAGGAAATATTTACATTGAAAACATAATTCTTTACACTTTTTTAACTTTGACTACACAAGTTTTAAGGTTCTTATACTATATTTGGTTTCCTTAACGAATGTCCCGGGAGCGCTAGTTAACGTTTTTCTAATATTAATTAGAAAACATAATTAAAAAATTGATATTATATTAAAAATTTAAAGGCTAACCCATTTGAACAATTGGAATTCTGAAAAGCAATATTGTGGTTATTACTTGTTAGGCTTTCTGTCATTGCAATTGAAAGAAGAAAAAAAATTAGAAAAATAAAATGAGGAGACACATGAATTCAATCAATGAATCACACGTAGGTTAGTGGAAAGAGTTGAAGCTGACGAGTAACTTCTTTGCTCACATTTTGCACGTTCACGTATAAATTTAATAGTACTGTTTTCTTTCTTTTTTAGGGAAAATAGTACTATTTCTTTTTTGTTGAAAAAGTCAAATTTCATACTATGTTTTGAGAAATATTTACCTGTGAAGTTGTATGATGACTATTTTATCATGCATTGAAATGCAAGATATTTTCTCAGAAGCTGATCGAGTACGTAGTAAGTTAGTACTACAGATTCTAACATGTGAATTGTTTAGATCACAATCCCGTGATATTACACGACGACCAAAAGTAGCCAATTTGTGATAATGTGATTTACGGACAAGTAACCAAAGCAACATCTTACATTGCTTTGTCTGCATAGTTAGAAGAAGAGTAAATAAATCCGATAAATACAGCTCAGTTGATAGCCGTAAGAAGAACGTTGATATGCAGAGATTTAGATTCGAACTTGAGATTCTTTATTTCTCTAAACTTAGAGTCAAATCACTAAGCTACTTGACAGAAAAATAAAATAGGAGTAAATCACAAATTTAATTCTTAAAGTTGTAAGATGTAGACATGTTAGTCGTTAAATAGGTAAAAAGGTCCTTGAAATTGTATGACGTCAATTTGACCCTTCTTAAGTTACTCTCGATTAGGAGGTATGACATGGACATTAAATGTTTATGTGACTAACTTGCTATATGTTATTATGGTCTCCAGTCATTCTTCTATATATGATCTTAGTTCACTTACTTGACCTACTCATCTAGGTTCTCCACTATATGGACATAAAACTCCCAAATTTTGTGGATCAGTCTCTTATAATTTCTCGATATCATATAATAGAGATGTTTAGGACATTAGAGGCGACTCTCTCTCATTCTCGACACCAAACCCTTAGACTTTGATCATGGCATACCGCCAATAAAATACCTCTTACATATCTTAACAAGAACATTAAAAAGTACACGTGTAAGTGATCACTACCACATCTTAGGGACTAAATTGACCAATTACAATTTTGAAATTACTGTGCACTACACTACTGATTTTTTCACCTCGTTTTCTCACTTCAATATTTTAATGTCAAACTCAATGGCTAAAATTAAGTTTTATTTGAGCTATATGTGTACATTTGAAACAAATTTGACTCTTATTGTATTGGTTGAACTGCAAGTTGTCAAATCATATCGACCATAGAGAAGAAAATTGTTCGCATTACACTCCAACACTCAGTGGCGGAGCCCTTCATGGGCTGGGGTGGGCCGGAGAAATTAAAAATTATAGGTCTATTTTGCGAGAATTTAAATAATTTTATGACGTTTTTTTGTTTTCGGCACACCCAAATTTCTGTAAAGTGGTGTAGTGGCCCACCCAGAAAAATAAAAAATAATAGGTCGATTTTGCGAGATTTTAAACAATTTTTCAACAGTTTTAGATTTCGGCAGTTCCATAAGAAGTATACGTGATTTTTGTCATGTCTATGCTTGGTTGGTTAGCGGAGGTTTACAAACCTTCTAATTTGTGGGGGTTTCAAACTTTCTTTATACCGTCTCTCAACTAAAACTTGTTTCAATTAACATTTGTACTAAAAAAAAAACTTCATAATTTAGTGGCCCACCCAAACTTTTTTTCCTGACTCCGCCACTGCCTTCACTCCTCTTCCTAGTGTTGATTCATTCGCTAATGACTTATTAGCTACGAAAATGACACTCAAGTCAATCATTTTCCTGTTAAAAAAAACGGGAATTATCCACACTCCTCCATTTGTTTTTGTTGCTCTTTTTAACAAGGAAGAGTTGATAACGATGAATGTGCATGTGTTGGTAATGATCAATGTGCATCCGTTAAAAGTGACAACCAAACTCATTTAACATAATTAATAAAAAATAATCCAGTGTTTACTTATTTCTCAATTTTCAAGTGTGATGTATATATGTCGAGTAATTTTTGTAAGGATAAGTTAGACCAAAATCTAACATGATATAAAAATCTATCGATCGAATCACCCATCATTTATGTATACACACCGAATCCAATAGTAATGGACCATGAAGAGATGTATTTGAGAGAAACACATGTTATACATAGAAAAGACACGACTCTAGAGTTTACAAAGAATGACATCCTCGTCTAAAAATCGATTTTGTGGAGTTGTGTTAAATATAATCACAAATTTTAAGATGATATGAAAGTCTCTTCTAAGATCCGTGAGATGGTCCAAACAAGTATTTTTAAATAGTGACAATAAAATAAAAATCTTTCTAATATAAATGGTCTCCTCATTTCTGATATATTTTTGTCTTCTTAAAATAAAAGTGGGAGCAATCCAATTATTACTTTTCTTTTCAATTAGAAGGGCACGTTGATTAATTAATGTAATGTTTTTGGAAGTGAGGCTTTTGTCACATATTCTCCGTAAATATAATATTGTTCATCACATTGTGTTGTGCAGTTCATGCATTCACTTATTGGGGGAAACAAAAGAAAACAAAAATATTTTGTCGCTTGGAAGTTGTTAAACGTTCTTCCATTTAAATAGTACTTGTTCACAAAATGCAACAAATGCTGGTGTTGTTCTCATCCTACACAATACATTGTGCACGACATCATCAATTTTTCTTTTGTGCCAAAAAGATATTCATCACTTGTGTTCCAATTATATTTCTAATGTGTAAATGACTTCACATGATTTTTTTAATGTATTAATATACTAATATAATACTCACTTTGTCACAATGACTAACACATTTCTTATTTCACAAACTATTATCAATTATTGATATATTCATCGTTAACATAAATGTTAAGGATTGGAGATAATCCTGCTACTTGGCAGGCTACTTTCATGACAACATGTTGGTGTTTGTGGAATTGGCGAAACAAATCTATTTTTGAAATAGGATTTCAAAGACCAAGCAATCCAATATTGGTAATTCAAAAGTTTACTAGAGAGATAGAAGACAATACGAAGCTGGTGCATAAAAGTCCTCATCAAAAGGAAACTATATACATTGGTTGTATGCGACCTCCGATTGGTTGAGTTAAACTTAATTGTGATGGTATATGGAAGGGATCTGGTACTCTTGCAGGGTGTAGATGGCTTCTTCGAGACTCCAATGGAAGATGAATCAAAAGCTACTTCACGAAGATTGGAATGTGTGATGCTTTTCATGCTGAAATGTGGGGCATGTACCTAGGTTTGGACATGGTGTGGAGGGAGAATACCACTCATCTTATAGTAGCGTGAAGGCAACATAAGTGCAGATTGGCTTGCTAATTTCAGCATTTCGATGGATTTTCTAGATTTTCATATTCTGGAGATTCTTCCTAGTGAGCTTCAGAGTCTTTTGCTTGATGATATTTTCGAGGCTTGTTTGCTTAGGAACGTCCGTTTAATTTCTTAGTTTTCTTTCTCTTTAGGCTTTGCCCTCGTTTGTACAAAAAAAAAACATAAATGCTAAGGAAATATATAGACTTGCAAGAGTGATGCGCACACACATACACACCATAATATAATGAAAGCAAATATTAATGGTTGTATAAATGATCCAGTAAAATATGGTTATAAAAATGATGATTGATATTCTAAATTGGGTTGAACCTAAACTCTAATCAAATCCTTGTGAAACCGCATTCAAAAGTGAAGACTTTTATCCACTTATAACTTATATCAAGATCTTATCTCATCTAATGTGAAACTGTTAACATTCACTCACACTTAGGACGAAATATCTGAAGCGCGACATGAGTGACCTGATTGCAGTGCTCTAATTAATAGCAAGTAGTCCAACGACTAACATCTTAATATTTGAGTTAGGTCTATAACTCAATATTTGCAAAATTAATTAGTAAGATGATGATTGCTCCACACTTATAAATTATGTTCATGCCTTCATCTTATCAAACATGAGACTCTTAGTTAGAGAAATCCCTTCTTCCCGAAACCTATTATTAGTTATAAAGAACGTATGGTGATAAAATATACCAATTCCTTAAATTTAATATATGAGTAATATGATTTTATTATTGATTAGTGTTTTTCTTTTATACCCAAGGGTGCTTGAATGTGACACCAAGATATCTCTTTTATTTTAAGTATAGGTCATAAATTCAAATTAAGCTATGAGAATGCAACAATAATATATCTTTTGATAGAGAGAGTTTTACCGTTAATCATCGAAATTTTCACACTTGAAAATAGTTTTATTTTTGTGTTATTTGTCCCTTCATGCTCATGGAGGGAAAGGGCATTTGTTGGAAAGAAAAGTATCCCATATACATGGATCAATCAATTAAAATAATAGTTGATGTTTGGAAAGGAAAACAAGGGGAACTTTGAATTGAAGATTGAATAAACTAAAGTAAACGGGGTTTTGGCAGAGTCATCAACTACCACCAAATTGTTTCCATAAATGGAAAGATTCTTTCTTGTGTTTTTTTCTACTATTATTAAAGGCAGAAGACAATTTGATTCGTGGCATTTTATTTTAGTTAAGGTCAGGTCTCCGTTATGTGAGGGGTGTGTGTGTACATCTATTCATGTGCGCGCGTGCAAATCCAGTAAAAGAAAGGATCATATATTCCGATTCCAAAGGGTAAAGTGCACTATTGAAAATTTTATTTTATCATTTTCAATTTAATCAGAAGTATTGCACTATTTTAAAATGCAACATTGTTATATCTCTTAAAGGAAAACAATGTTATTTATTGCAGTTCTACCTGACTCAAAAGAATAATCTCCCTGCTGAAGAGTGAGTTTGTATAATGTAATTGGCACAAAGAAATTGGACCTAGTTTTTGGGTCCTAGATTGTGAGCAAGGTCTTTTGAGCAGTCCAAAACAGAAATGCTAAGATTGTTGTTCTTTACCTAACAAGTTTCGCTCGCGCCTAGTTGAAATACCAAAACTACCTCTGTGTTAATGCAAATGTAAAAATTTGCGCAAATTAAGTCACGCACAATGACTTAACTCATTTTTTTAAAATTTATTTACTATATTCAAATTATTTTATTTACGTTATCCTAAATTATTTGTTTACTTTATTCTAATTAATTTATTTACGTTATTCTAATTTATTTATTTACGTTGTTCTAAATTATTTATTTACTTTATTCTAATTTATTTATTCACTTAAAATAAATATTTATTCGAATTTATTCATTAAAATAAAAAGAAACGAACTAAATTAATATTTATTCGGATTTATTGATTAAATAAAAAATCATAAAATAAAAGAAAATATAAATAAAAAGAAATGAACAAAATTAATACATAAAACAACATCTCATTTTATTAATAGAATTCATACAATAATTGATACATTTATTCGAAAAAACTAAATCTACTTATTTTATTTTTACCCTCTTGGGGTAAAAAGTGATCGGTCATGGGGCAAATAGTGACCAACCTTCTTGGGGGAAAAGACATCATCAACCGTTGAGCTAAATCTAAATTTGGTTCTTTTTATACCCTAAGAAGATTCTTTTTATCCACGGTAAAAAGTTTTTTGGGGTAAAAAGAAGAAAATTTACTTTTATCCCAAGGGTTGGTCACTTTTTCCCCAAGCCGGTTAGCCACTATTTACCTCAAAACCGACCACTTTATACCTCAAAGTGGTAAAAAGAGACTAGAGACTATTGAAAAAAAAAAGAGAAATAGAGGGAGAGAGTGAGGAGGGAGAGAAAGTGATATGGTGTGAGGAAATAAGAAAGTATGGAGGGGTATTTATAGGTGGGAATGGTAGTGTAGGTTATAAAAATCATAAATATGGTAAAAAAAACGTGTAAATGGTGTAAAAAACGTGTAGATTGAATGTTGAAAAGCTGACTAAAGTCAAAAAAACGTGTTCTTGAGTTCTAACCACCGGCCAACCTGCGTAAGTTAACTCGCGCACAGACCAGTGGTGTGTGACTTAAGTCACGCTGACCTTGTAAGGTGTATTAGTTAAGTCACGCAACGTGACTTAACTAATGCAGAGGTATTTTGGGCAAAACAGTTGGGCGCGAATGTTTTGTGCTGGGAGAAGAGCAGAAATCAAATGCTAATGAGTGCTATAATGACAATGTTTAAATTTGTCTTGAAATTTATGTATTGAATGGATCATAAGTTGAAGTAATTGATTTTTCAATGAAAAATTCTTAATTTAAAATCTTAAAAAAGAACAATTGAAGAAGAAAAAATTATTAATAATTATGACACTATCAATCATTTTATAAATCGTTTCATGTGAGATTTAAACTCTTACATTTAAGATTCAAAGTCAAACACTTACGATTTAGCATATCTTTTATACATACAATCATTCAATAGTGGCCTTGTGATATATACACTTTTGAGAAAGTTACTAAACTTGATTTTTGTTTATGGTCATCGCAATCCCAAAAAAAGATTCTAGTCATCACAACAAAAGTTTATAGTCATCAATTCATCACAAAACAAATTTGAAGCAAAACAGATGGTAAGTGACTTGAAAAAATAGATCATGGGATTGAATAAAACAAATAAAAAGGGACTCAACAAAAACATTAATTTTGTCCCTCACTAAATCATGGGACAACTTTTTGTCAAGAGTACATACTATAAAAATTATGATTATTTTTTTTCAACATAAAAAACATTATCTCTCTAACTCTCTCTAGGACAGCTCTGCCTCATCATGTATTGTGAAGTCTTGTCTAATACTTGCTGTTTTGCAAATCAAATGTAAAATATTCATTCATTTTTTTCTTCATAAAAGCTTATTATTTAAGGTGCTTAAAAAGTGTCTGGGGACACTCGTTAACATTTTCCCTAAAACAATATAACCTATGTTGTTTTTATCTGTATTCAATAAAATACGTGAAAATTACACATGTATGGGAGGTAAGTGGACAACAAGATCGTTAAGCCTTTTTGGATTGCAAAACCAATCATTGTGAACAAAGCATTCATGGACCTAGGAGATATTATATTGCTATGCACGACCACTTGAACTATATGTAAAAGGTTAATATCTTTTGGTGCTAGGAAGCTAAAAGTATCAACGCTACCCCTCAACCTTAATGTCATGAATAATGCAATGATTTAGGAAATCGAAAGTGTTTCACTAAAAAAAAGTGTCAACGCAACTCGTCCCCAACAGCTCTCTATCAAACAATATAGACACCTCCTCCGTGTGAATCGATTGACACTTCTTTAGACCAATGAAATAGACAAGACTCTTGAGAAGAGTATATAAAGAGGAGGTAATCCTCACCTTACAAGCCGATTTTGTAAGGATGAGCTAGACTCCAAATTTCAACATGGTATCAGAGCTTGTCGAATTCAAGGGCCGCCTAAACCTGTTCACGCACCAAACCCAAAGAGTGTTGGGCGTGAGGGGGGTGTATTGGGAAAAACCCAAGCCCCACACCGGATAGACAAGACTCTTGAGAAGAGTATATAAAGAGGAGGTAATCCTCACCTTACAAGTCGGTTTTGTAAGGATGAGTTAGACCCCAAATTTCAACACGCATACGACATTCTTTTTGCACAGGAAATCATCTTAATGAGATAGTTGTGAAATCATTTACCTCAAGTGTTTAAAAATATAAACAATATAAAAGATTACTTCGCCAGTATGATTAGTGGGCTGGTTGAGGCAATACTTGATATTGCATATGAAAACTTGTTTTTTTTTCCCTTAATGCATAATCAGTGTCTGAACATTGCCACTACTCCCCTCAAAAAAAAAAAAAATACTTTGTCCAGTAATCGCTACCAAGAAATATATAACAAGGTAACAGAACTTCTGATGCAAAAAAAGGCAAGGGGTATTAAAACTTCTTAAAATTTTGCTCAGCATTAATATGCATAATTAAGCCCTAAAATTTTATTCAAGAAGAAGCAAAATGAGTACAAACAATGAAAAAAACACAACTAACAGGAAATAAAAATAGACCAATAAATGTCAATTGGACATCTTGTTCTTCTCATGTTCCAAGAAAATCTTGTCATTGGGCTTGTTTGTTCATTACATTGAAATATGTGGTTCTCTTCATATGACACTTGAGTGTTTTTTTTTTTGACGGAATATGACACTTGAGTGTTAATAGGTACATTTCTCAGCACTTGGGGAGGTCACTTGGAGGTGGTAATATAGATTCATTTGGTCCTTTACCATTGTCCACAACAAATGCCATCTTCAGTCCCCATGTTGTATGAATTTCCAAATGACAATGCATAAACCACACCCCTAACAAAATATAATACCATACTTTAATTAGCACAACACATATATTTAAAATATTGATATTCAAATCATTTTATTTTTCTAAAAAAAAATCATCATAATTTCATTGTTCAACATGGTTATCAAATCTTGGTTTTAATTGCAAATCAAAAGACCTATTTTCAAAATCAAGATTTCTTTCTGGTGATCAGTGATCACTAAGATTCAATTTTAAGCAGTGATCACTGGAAGGAATCAAGATTCATCAACAGAGAACCAAAATTTATCATAATGAATCGACATTCAAGATGATATTCATGTCTAATATATATATATATACACACTAATGATTTGTATCAATTGGGTTCAGTTTTATACCGAATCAAGAAATGAGTCATATGGATCCTAAGATATATGAAAATTGTTGTATACACATTTGCTCAGGCTGAAAAACACATGTAAATTACTCAAATGCCCCTCGATAGTTAACTGCCGAATTATGGAACCGGCTGCAGTTAACTACCGAGGAAAACCTCGGAACTGCCGAGGAAACTTCAAACCTGTTTTTTTTTTTTGACAAAAACCATAAATTGTCATTATTAATATTTATTGATTTTGAATGTTTCAATCATTATTTTGATACGTTTCAAACAATTGAATATATATCATTTAATAAAAATATCATTTAAATTTTGATCAAAAAAATAAAGAGCATTTAAGTCCTCAAAAAACATTTCAATGAGTGTAAAAATTAAGCATTTGAATATTGTTTTGCAAATTACTTAAATAAAAAAAAATCGTTGTGCACAATTATTTTAATGTAGAAAATATAACAACATACTATACCTTAAAAAAATCGTTGTGCACAATTATTTTAATGATTTTTTTTATTATTTTTATTTAAGTAATGTGCAAAACAATATTCAAATGCTTAATTTTTACACTGATTTAAATGCTATTCTTATTAAGATATATATGCATAAGTATAATACTGCAATTGTTTGAAACGTACCAAAATAATGATTGAAACATTCAAAATCAATAAATATTAATAATGACAATTTATGGTTTCTGTCAAAAAAAAAAAAAAACAGGTTTGAAGTGCAGCCGGTTCCATAATTCGGCAGTTAACTGCCGAGAGACATTTGAGTAATTTACATGTGTTTTTCAGCCCTAAGCAAATGTGTATACAACAATTTTCAAGATATATACAAATAACTGTGGTTAAGACATGATTGAATATATAACTTTACCTGGATTATCAGCCCTGAATCTGATAGCAGTCCAACCTCCAGCTGGAACACCTACTGTATTCCTCTCTACAGGATCAACAAGATTAAACTTTTTTACATCCTTTTTAGAATCAAAGTTGCCTTGTCCCCTACCAACTACAAAGAAATTGAATCCATGAAGATGAATAGGATGATTCTCAGGTGTTAACATTCCAGTATCTTGCAAAACCAATTGAACTGTTGAATTATAAGCAAGTCTATAAAGCCTTGTCCCTTTTGTAGTTGCAAGATTTGTAACTTGTGACCCTGTAAAGTTATAAACAACAGGAGGATTTCCAGGAAAATCATCAGTGAAAACTCCTTTAATCTTGAAGAAATGTGCTTGAAGAAGCGCGATTTTCGGCATCACAAATGTAACATTGTTGATATCAGCTACGACGCGACTATTGTTCACACAAGTAGCACAAGGATTGACACCAAGAGAAACAGTGAAAAGTAGGTTATGATCAATCTTTAAAGGAACTTTAGCAGGGAATTTCTTGGAGTTTAAGCTTCTTAGAGAATCTGTGAAAGTGTTAGCAACTGAAGTAGCATTTGTTGGAGGCAAAGAAGTTAAGGTTGTGAGTGAGGAACCAAGTGTGCCTGAATAATGTAAAGTGGCAGTGGCAGTTTTGTTGTCAACAACAATAGGTGCATCCATGAAAGGAGAAGCTGCAACTAAGAAATTTCCAATTTTATGTTTGGCTGTTACAAGCACATTTGTGGTTTGGCCAGGTGCTATAACAATTGTGTCAGTTTTGAATGGTTTTACGTAGGTTGCATCAACCTCAACAACAGTTAGTTGATGGTTAGCAATTTTAAAGAAGAGCTCTTCATTGAGTGCAGCATTGATGATTCTTAGTAAGTATGTGTTTTTAGGTTGTACTTCCAATGAGAATCCTCCTGCATGCACACAAAAAGTTGAAAAGTACTAGTTAGTCTATGATGGGAGAAATTAACATGGTCCGGAAAATCCCGCGTACTCAAAGAGTGATAACATATATACTTACATATTATCTACCAACGAGATTCTTTCATCAATAATAGAATTAAAACTTAGGTCCTTGTGGGATAATTCTTACCGACTAGTCCAATCTTCGTTGGTAAAATAATTTGAGAGAAACAAATATTTTAACTTAGATATAAAATGAGATTAAAAGAGTAATATTCAAGTTTTAGGTCACATTGGTTTGGTCAAATTGCACAACATCTAGAGCTTGGTACTTGAAATTCACCTTGTGAAGCACAGCCTTGGACAGGCCCTGGATGGCCATTGATTGTGTGAGCATCAGAGGTATTTGGAGCCAATCCAGATTTCAAAGCTTCATTTATTATAGCCTCAGTATCTGATTTCCACCATTCACCTAAACAAAAACAAAATAATGTGTAAATTCTAAAATATACTTTATATTCTATTAGACTAATCAGAGTTCAAAGATTTTTTTTATTATATTATTTCTTGATCAAAGATAAAAGTAATATAACACTGACCTAATACAATAACTTGTTCCATATGTGGTTTGGGAAAAGGGTAAGGAACTCCAAGCTTAGGTAAAATGACTATGGCACCATGGACAGTGGCCCTAAGCCAAAGGACATGAGCATGCCACCAAAGTGTGCCTCTTTGGCCTGTAAGAGTAAAATTGTACAAATAGGTCTGGCCCGGTTGAATCGGGCATTGGGTTATGTATGCTGGCCCATCGGCCCAACCCGTTCGTAGTTGTTTGACCCCATGCCTGTTAAATTTCAATTCACTTTATTAACTTTTACAAAAAGAAATATAGTAAAAAAGTGTTTGAAAAATTTGTGATAGAATGATGAGAAACTCTATCTTACTCACCAGTGTATGCTAACATTGTATTTGACATGGTTGACAACCTTTATTAGAACATTGTCATCTTCTCTGGCATAGATTGTAGGACCAGGAAACTTTCCATTTACTGTTACAATTGGTTTGGTTGAACACAATCTTGTGGCATTTTTCATCACAACCTGTACATAACATTCAGTCAATTAATGTCACATTCTTGAAAACCAAGGATATCTATGGAACTATAATATACACCAAATATAAGTGTCTTGCCTTGCTCATCAATTCTAAACAAAGTAAATTAAATATAAATAAATAAATTCTACTCATAAGTTTCAAATGCATGTTTCACTTCATCTATTATCATGCAATGTTATAAGTTTAGTAAATTTCATATGCTTTTGCATGATTGACATGATAAAAAATGCAAATAAGTAATGCACCTACATTGAACTTGTAGTGTCGAACCATAGCATCCACAGACAATGGAAGCAAACATGCAGCCAGCAATAGTATAATTCGAAATCCCGCCGCCGCCATGACAACCCTTATTTTCAGTTCTACACCTCTCTACCCAACAAAGAAATGCTGCTATAGAGCTTCTTCTTTGTTAGCTACTTACTCTCTTGAATATGCAATGCAAGATTGAGCAGAAAAAACAGCCTTATAAAGAGGAACTATTCTGCTGTAATGTCCCTTTTAGGATTTGGTTGTATAGCAATATAGGAATACTTAATACGTATATGAAGTGCAAATAACTCAATTAATTAAAGACACATAACATAAAACATGTGTCAAGGATGTTGTGTTTTTTTTCCCTTGTATATTACATAAAGTAGTTATATATACATCTATCAACAAAGACACATTTTGAAGCTAAGCTAGTTAAGTTTATGAGGTGATGTTTTTTTAAGTGGCCAGATTAGATGCTAGGTTTGGTCCACCCATATTGGGTAAACTACTATGTTACTCAACTACCACGTACCAATTCGTGACATGGACATACATAAAATGGTGGCATATGTTATTCGACAAAGATATATTTACATTAATTTGAGTGGAACTTATTCAAATATCATAAAGTAATGTTTCAAGTTATAATCTTATCAATAAAAAAATGTGATTGAGATGTAAGACTTGACTAAATGGAAAAATCAAATTTTTCTATAGCGATTAGTTATTGATGAAACCTATGGAATATTTCACAATTTGGTAAAAAAAATATAAATAATGAACAACAATGCATGAGGTAACTTTTAGTTTGTTATTGAAAATTCTGATTATTTGTCCCTTTTAAAATATTAATACAATATTTATTATTCTTTTCCACTAACATACTCCTAATTTTTGCATTCCAATCATCTAATTACCTATAAAAATGTTTTAGTAAATGAAACATATTTTACCATTAAAATTAACACTACTAATTATTTTTTGAATAATCATGTAAAACTCAAAAGAGTCGTCTAATTTAAGACAAATGAAATATAAGTTAATTGGTACCCTCTTATATGTTTTTTTTGTGATTAACCCAACAACAAAAAGTCCTATATACGTAGGTGTGTTAGGGGTGGATGGGATTTCCACCAATTATTAACCATTTTGATAATAATCTCTAGCTTAGAAAGACTGTTCTACAATCGGAAACAATAACACATAGCTAAGAAATACCCTCTTTTATACTATGGTATTTATGGACCACGCATTTTGAGTCAAATTCACATATTCTTTATAAAATATAAAAAATAAAAACTCAAATTTGAAGGTTATGCATACCAATATTAGAGATGTTTACGGTGCCGTTTAGTTTGGTTTTGAGGTTAAAACTAATCTAAATTGCAAGATAAAAAAACATGTGATTTGGTTTGGTTCAATTAACTTTTAAAATGAAAACCAAACCAAACCAAACCAATGCAGTTTTGGTTGGTTCGATTGTTGCGGTTTTTTACCAGACAATACAATTTATTTTTCCAACAATAAAATCAAGTTAAAAGGTTAAAAACAACTTATTTCCAACAATTTTTCAAATTTGTCCCAACATTTCAATTTCATTTTCGTCCAACAATGTTTCCATTAACATAGACCAAATTAAAAACATAGAACAAAAAGCAACCCTCTTCAGTAAGAAATGTGATAGGTCTGTAAGTGCACGATTCTATCGAGTAGTAAAAAGTGTCGATCCTACATAAAGTTTAAGTGATTACCAATCTAATTTTTAGTTTTGATTAGTTGAAAGAGAATAATTTTATAAAGAGGAATATTTAATTGATTAAAATTCATGAACTATAGTGACTCAGGATTGAGGTTTTAATCATGAATAATGATGATATCAATTGTGGATCCGCCACAAGAATAAAGCGTTCTCAATAAAGATTTAGACTTGATTCATCCAAAAATCCAGAGAATAAAACTAACTCCTCTTTACGTAAAATAATGAATTATTTTAAAACAAATTTCTTGGCACTACCAAGTAGGAGCCCTATCATCTGCTACATTATATGAATCCTATTTTTTCCATGTGAATTATCAATCAAATTTGATTGATACCAAGTCCATCCATTAGTATAAACTATTAAGAAGCAAAATACACCAAGAGATATTAAGTATCAATTTTTTAGATCAACAACATGCAGACACTCCCTTTATTAATCTAAACTCTACTAAGTACCAATCGAAGATGAAAAAAAGAAGGAAAAAAGGGTGGTTTTGCCCGTTTCTTCCACGCGTGCTGCGACTCTTTGGTTTCTGTAATTTTGAGCAATTGAAAACCTAAAGTGATTGGTGTAAATTACTGAGTTAATTGATAATAAACCAACAAAAACTGTGGCAATGTAGGCTGAAATGTTATACTTAGTTTAGGTGTAATAATCTAAGCCTTATTTATTAACACATTCCCTAATGCTAAACATCAAATAAAAACAATACATACCACTATTTTGGGCGGGAAAATAGTTACATCAGACTGAGCTACTTTTACACACTTAAAGAAGATAAAAGTACAAAGATATCTACAGAGTCCAGGAGCTGAAAATATTGTAATCAGTATCAGAAAAAATGAATTGATATCTTGTGAAGTATGACATGCTCTGCTGCCCTCATCCTATACTAACAGGTGCTTTTTTTTTTTTTTTAAACAACTTGCAGCGTAAGACCGAACATCATTTGATTCAACATCAATGACATGACCAAATCTAAAAAATCGTTGATGCTACATGCTTCCATTTCGAGTCCTGAACATTGTAAAAATTCTGAGTTCAGTGTATTTTCCTTGAACATGTCTGAGTTTTGCTATAAAAAATCCATGATTAAAGTGATGAAAGCAATGATGATCCCTTACAACGATTTCAAGATCAAATGCTTTGGAGATTATATCACTACAGTACATATGCGCAAATTCTTGATTATTCTGATTGGAGCTGGTGGTGGGGGAATGGTGATTAGTCCAAATGCAGCAACAGGCTTCTCACCATGGCTTAAAAGGGCAGTTTCATTCTCTTCTTCATCTATGTCTAGTGAAATCTCACTTGTGATTGGTGCATAGCCCTCAATCTTAAATTTTGCTGCCACTACATCTAACTTATGCTTTTATCTGAGGGTGCGTCTTATCTCCGGATAATAATTCATGAAATTATTCCATTTTTTCAATCATGCTACAGCCAGTCATCTTCACAACTCCATGTTGTGCCATAATTCCCCTAATTTCAAGAACATTGCTCTAATTTCCTTTTGAAGGATATCTATTTGACAATAACACATGGAAACCATCGTGGTCAGGCTGAAGTTGGATGAGTTTCCTTCCCAACCTTTCTCGCATTTTTTTTGTTGTTAAGGACTATGGTGCTTTTCGCATGCCCCTAGCAGAGCACCCCAAGTAGCCACATCAGGTGCCATTGGCATGTTCTCAATCAGTTCCTCTGCTCCTTTAAGCAAACCTGCACATCCTAAAAGATCAATTGTGCATCCAAAATGCTTAACATTTGGTTCTATCTTGTGTCATTGAACTAAAGTAGTGGTACCCCTCATCAACTAGGCCCATATGTCGACATGCCCCAAGAACTTCTATATATGTTATCTCATTAGGGAAGTATCTTAATTTTTTTCATATCTGCAAACATGTTAAGTGATTTTTCTACCATACAGTTCATATATATATCAAAGGATTCCAGGTAGAAATTCCCTTTTCCTCCATGGCATAGAAAACATCTAATGCATTTTCCACACGTCCACGTTTCATATATATATATATAGTCTCATCCGGTCAAATTCCGAGAATCTGCATTTCCTGAAACAAAGCAACAGCCTCTGAGAAACATCAATGTTGAGCATAACACAAACTCCAAGATACAACATCCTTCTCAACCATAGAATCAAACAATTTCTTAGCATCCTGGACTAAACCACACATCAAGTACCCAAAAATCATTGAGTTCCAACTTTCAAGAAATCAGATCCAACAGGGCACTACCATTGAAAAGTTTATGAGCATCCAATATCTCCCCGCAGCTTATGTACAAATGTATGAGTATCAATGCATTCTGAAGGCTAACATAATCTTGAATTCCAACTGTCTGTCAAATCATGCACCGACCTCCCCATCATGGCAATCAAGAGGCTTGTGCAAGCAGAGATAACACTAACCACGGCCATTTCATCCACCATAACATAATCCCATTAGCATTCATATTCGCAAAAAAAAAAAAATAAATAAATAAATAAAAGCCTCCTCACACATCCCATTCTGTTTATAACAAGAAACCCTATAGTTTCCTTCAATCCGATCAAAAAGCCTTCGCACCTTCACAACACAACCCTTTCTTCCAAGTAGCACAACAATCATGGAATTAGAAGTAACGGTTTTCCTCTCTGGCATCCATTCATACACACATTCTTCGTCCTCAATATCTCCCAAATCAACATAACCAGACAAAAGGGTATTCCAGGAAACCGAGTCTAAAACAAGACTTCCCTCAAACACCTCACTTGCAGTCATCATGTTTCCACAAACAGCATACAAGTTAATCAGCGTGTTCTAAACATAAACATCAGAATCAAAACAAAACAAAACTTGACAAAAATGAATGTTAATAATACCAAATTTCAGCTCGATTATAAAACAAAGAATGTTAATGTTAATAATACACAATTACAAACTATAAAGCACTAACATGGACACTATACACAACACTCACACTCGGCAGTAATAATAATTTGAAAAAATAAATTAATTGAATATGTCATTGTATCGTGCCTGAAACCAACACCGGCTAGTACTACAAAGATTGCAAAACAAATAAAAATATGCAAAGTATACGAGAATAGAAAATACAATGAAAGATAGTTCTACCATCTCTTAAGTTGTTAGTTAGTTCCCCTTTCCCCCCTCACTCATTTTTCCACTGAATGCTTATTTTAGTTTTTAGACACCATTTTACACTTTGATTAACTATTTCCTCAAAATTTTAACAATATTTAATCCATAAAACACAAAGACCAGAGGAATAAAATGATTGCTATTAGAGTAATAACAATAATTTGGAATAATTTGAAACTGAAGACTAAAGAAGAGCCAATGCTGAAAATCATAAGATCATCTCCAATGGAAGAGTCTTAACCATTTAAGACACAATACCTATGAGGTACCTCCGTTGGAGAGAATTCACTATTTTAATATTAAAAAAATGAAATATAATAATATAAAATTATTGATAGTTGATTAGTAGATCCCATTTAAGAAATTTTTGTGCGATTCTGTGGAATCCATTTAAGAACCCAAAAATGGGTGTCTCCGTGGATGTTGTAATTAGATTAACGATAAATTTCACAATCACAATATACCCATATTTAATTCACTGTAATTTGCTGTCAATACTTAATATCTGGACTGTTATAGACTTGTGGATACAACAGAAATTCATTTTACCAAATGATGAGTACATCATACATGGTTAGAAATATCCTGGGATAAACAAAATTAAACTATTAGCATTATTTATTGTTATAGCTCCAAATATAGTTAACACCAAATCAATTAACTCACTGGTTTTAAAATTTAAATAAATAATGTCAATGTGTTTTCTGTGAGATCTGCAGACACCTTTCTACGAGATATACAACTCACAACCAAGAAGATAAGTAAACCAGAATCATAAATCATAAATAACCAGAAAAACTGAAAAAAGTAATTCATTTCATTAGATTTCAACATATGTAAAACTGACTATGCTTCAATCTAATTGTCACATATTACCCTAAACATCATCGAAGCTTTCTAAGGTGCAATTGCATATTCAAATTACTAAGTCCAAAGCAAAAGAAAATAAATAATAAACTAAAGAGTATTTCTTCTTCTTTAACCTCCGAAACCATAGAGGGTTCTTCCTTGTCTCTTCAAAGCATAGACAACATCCATGGCTGTCACAGTCTTTCGCCTAGCGTGCTCAGTGTAAGTAACAGCATCACGGATGACATTTTCCAAGAAGATCTTCAAGACACCTCTTGTTTCTTCATAGATCAATCCACTGATTCTCTTCACACCACCTCTTCTCGCCAATCGACGAATGGCAGGCTTGGTGATACCCTGGATGTTATCACGAAGAACTTTCCTATGCCTCTTTGCACCTCCCTTTCCAAGTCCCTTACCACCCTTTCCACGACCTGACATTTTCAAGAGAAAATTTGAGAAAACGAAATTAGAAATTTGGGGAAATTAGAGAAATTAGGGTTTGAATTTGAATTTGAATTTGAATTTGAATGTGATTGAGAAAGATGAAAGGGGATCTGAGTATTTATATATGGTAATTGGTAGCGAGACTCAATTTTGTGTTTTCTTCTGCGTCGTTAGATTTTAAGTTATCGACGGTCTATATTAGCGATCCGGGTGTAGCTACGCAAAAGGATATTGAACGTCGATAAGTATATTTGAACGGTTCGATTTCATTTTGATGCGTCAGTGCGGATCAGCTCTTCCTACCTTTGTACTAGTTTTTGCGTTTTTGATGGAGGGTGTATATTTTATTCGTATCCCTCCTTTTTTTTGTTGCATTATGTGTGTGTATGTATGTATGCCTCTCCTTTCACGCAAAATAAGATAATATCATATATCTATATATTTTTATTTTTATTTTATAAAAATGAATAATATTCATTCATTCAAATTAATCATCAATACAATACGAATTCAAAGTCATTAAAAATAAATAATATTCATTCATTCAAATTGATATATTACACCAACATTTTACAATACATTCTCTCTATTTTTGGGGCAGTGGCACATGTCATGGGGTGCATGAGGTAGTAGCTGAAGTGAGAAATTTGTAATTTTTCATCATTTTTTTTAGCGTTCTTTCGTTTTGAAATGTCTTGGAACTTGGATGAATTGTCCCCAACTTGTATTGTCTTCAAAAATCTTATAAGAACCATTGATCTTTATTCTTTATATCCCCTGATCCTTCATTTTTTTTTTGAAAGAATATCCTTTGATCCCTTGATCCTTCATGTGGTGTCTTGCTTTGCCTAATTACATGATTTACCAAGGAAAAGACTAAAAACACCTATAGAATTGCGTGATTTAGGATAAAAGAGAATCATAACGACTTGAATGAAAACAATACAAAATATTCCTCAAACCATAAACAAATCTTCTAAATGCAAAGGGAATAATTAAAAACATTTCTTAAAATATCATACGAGACTCCGTCATCATGTGCTAGGCAAAAAAAAATATTCCAAGCAAACTATTGAGGTTTAGTGAGCTTTCAGGATGAGATGTCATTTCCCTTTATTTTAAGAAAGCTAAGATTCAATTGGAGAGTTACAATATTCGCCTTGCAAAATTCACTTACTTGAATCCTATAAATAGAGGTCTTGTTTTTTCTTTTAAAAAGGATCACCACATCAAATTCCACACCATAGACACTAGATTCTGTTGCATAAAAAATAACTCAAAAAACATACAAAGAGATAGAGCGACCTACATGAGAAGGATCCAACAAAGGAGAACGGGGAACCTGCGTTGATGTCTAATCTCTTTTCTTCTCGTTTCTTATTATAAGGTTATTACAGTTGATCCTTTCTATTTGTTGGGAGTAGGTGTAGTTATTATGAATCTCTTGTAGATACTTAATCTTCATGGTTATATATAAATTCTATTTTCATATTATATCGATGTTTCTATTCTCGTTTTCAATGCTTTTTTTTTACTTGCAATCCAAAAATGAATTTTTGACGTAGTAAGTGCTAGACATATAATTTCTCTGTAAGGGACATGAGTAGAAGTATTTGTGGATGCTAGTTGAGAGACATCAGGCTAGCTTTACAATTACATACACTACTTGAGTTTATGTCATTGAATCAATTGTCTATTTTACTTAGCCATCAGAAGTTAATTGATACAATGGATCCCACATCGTTTTCCAGACATGGAGATGATGTCAAGGGACAAGAGAAGATATAATTAAAGTAGGAAGAGTATATAATCAATTAAGGAATTAGTCAATGAATCTTAATCCCGTCAATATAATCTCTGTTTTCTTGTTTCGCCACTTACACCGGAAAGACCAAAAATACATTTCAAACACTTCGTTATTTTTTAATTGTTGAACGACTTTGGTATCGCACGATTCCATCTAGATACGATACGTTGAATACTTATTTTTTATGCCTTTATAAAAGCAACACATTAACTACAAATATCAAGCCCTCCTTCCTTGATACGAGTACAAATAGTGTGCCAAGCTGCCATGATTAATCTGTGCTAATTAATGAAATTAAACAAGATATATTTTCTAATCCACTTTTAATTATTGTTTAACAAAGGAATATGTTAAGAATAAATAAGAAAACTATAAATCATTATGCCATGGATAACATTCTTAACCAGTTGAAGTCTCCCAACAATAGAAATAAGAGAGGCTTTCCAAGCTTCTAGAGGCTTTCCAAGCGTCTAGTTTAGATTTAATTCTGTCTGCAATATGAGATAAATATAATTTATTTGTTTTTCCTTTAAAAATAAGAATGTCTAGATAAATAAAAAGAATAATGTCAAAGGAAAAACCCAAAAGATTTGTAATCATATCTTTATATTATTAGTAATATTACCCACAAAAATGGTAGATTTAACATTATTGATGATCTTTCCACAAAATCACCATAAATAGAAAACTGAAAATCCAAATTTTCCCCACACCTGCATTTGCACCCAGTTAAATCGGCTTTTTCCCTTTAAATTCAGGGCGGGGCGGGTGGGTCTGACGGAGGCGGGTTTTGTTGCCATGTCTATGCACAAGTTTCAGAAAAATACTTATATCTTTAGTTTCTTAACATGTGCCTTAAGGGCACAAGTTAACATTTCTGATTAAAAATTCATCCATATAAAAGAAAAGGAAACAAATCATAGAGCCCCTACGTCTATTTATGAGAGAGATGCCTTTATCAACCAAAAAAGTGATACACCCACTAAGAACTTCTTTAACAATATATTCTATGACTGATATTATTTATATGTTATTTTCAAGGAAAATTCTATGGTGAAGTCGTGAAAATGACTTTTCTGATGAAGTTAACACTGTAACATCAAAAGTGTAGTGAGTAACACCCCACTGTTTGTACAGTGGCATCAAAAGTTCAGTCCTCATAGTATCAACAATTCATCAGATTAACAAGACTACACTTAATCTAATTTTATCCTACTTTGTTTTAAGTGTAACACCCCACAAAGTGTAACACTTAAGACTATCACATAATATCATCAAATTTGTTTGCATGTTAAA
>Ga0315914_1002726_pt1 | contig 26975 bp, 18 predicted proteins | sample MpolenodulesMG_FD_203920 | JGI IMG/M metagenome (GOLD analysis project Ga0315914, IMG submission 203920) | Medicago polymorpha root nodule microbial communities from Los Angeles, California, United States - elongated nodules | ecosystem: Host-associated > Plants > Roots > Nodule | place: USA...
GCCCCAAGGCCACTTTTGACTTAGTCTTCGTTGACGTGGCACCCCCTAACTAATTACACGTGGCACCTCACTCAAGAGATGTGGGTGCCACATCAGCGAAGACTAAGTCAAAAGTGACCTTGGGGACCAAAACTGCCAAAGATCCAATACATAGGGGGTTGTTTTGTATTTTAATTAGTTAGGGGGCTAAAATCGCAACTTTTGAAAAGATAGGGGGCCAAAAGTGCAATTAAGCCAATATTATTTTATCAAGAAAATGAAACCCATAGTTGTGTATCACATTAATATGAAAATTGGTTTCGGTTAGTTTTGTATATGACTCAAAGCTGCTTTTTTCTAGGTTGTTTGTGAGAACTTTCTGTTCAAAAGGAGAGAGTTGCTTTTGATTTTGATACTGATCAAAGCAAGTAAACTAGCGTGACTGACTATTATGTACAAGCATCAAAATTGTTTTTATAGGGAAAATACAAGCGACAAGCAAGAATAAGGGCTTAAATATAGCTCACAAATAGGAAGATTATGAATTATATAACTGCATTTGACACAATATGAAGCACATTTGCAACGTTTCCTTTTGAAGCATAGTTAAATAAATAACATATATTCTTTTATAAAGGCATAATTCAATCGGTCAAACACAATGAAATTGAGAAAAAACTCGTTTTGTTTTTTTAGGGGAGCAAAAAACTCATTGTTGATTATAATAAGTCTTGAACCAAGTTACTTCAAATTAATTATTGCACAATGATAGTTCAAATAAGGCTAAGCATGAAAATAAGATTCCTTGTCAGCTTCGTGACCACTTCATGCAGGTCTCTTTTATGGCAGGGATGCCGTGTGGTACTCATTCGTTTTTTAAGGTAATCTGGTTTGCTTGTGTCTGGGTAATCTAGAAGGAACGGAACAATCGTATTTTTAAAGATTTGGTGTCGCCTCCTGTGGTCTTGCTAGAAAAGGTTAAGCTACTGTCTTTTTTGTGGTTGAAAGCAAATCAAGCTTCCTTTAATTATAGTTATCATGATTGGTGGAGATACCCAATTCCTTGTATGGGTGTCTGCTGATCTATTTTTTTGATTGTTTCCTGGATTTTTGGTAGGACTGTGAATATGTAATCTTGGTTCAGTGGTGTTCTATGCATTCCTTGTGCATGGAACCTCATTGCTATTTACTTATATATAATCCATTTTGATTTCTCCAAAAAAAAAAAGAAAAAAGATTTCTTGCAGTACAAATAGTTAGCATTGTATTGAACTTTAGCCTTAAGGATAGTACAGTTTGTACATTGTATAAATACTTGACTGTAATCTCTATTCCAATTAATGAATCATTTTCACATTTTATTGAATTTTTAATATGGTATCACTTTTGCCTTTGTGGATGGATCTATTCCTATTTCTCCTTCTGATGATCTGAATCGTAGTGCATGGGAGCGTTGCAATCATCTAATTCACTCTTGGATTTTGAATTCAGTTTCTCCACAAATTGTGCAAACCATAGTCTTCCATGAATATGCCATTGATGCTTGGATTGAACTGCAAGAACGTTTTTCAAAGGTTGATAGAGTTCGTATTGCTACTCTTTGTTTTGCCATCAACAATCTCAAACAAGGTACCAAACTTGTGCTTGATTATTTCACAGAGATGAAATCTCTTTGGGAGGAGCTTAATTCACATCGCACTATGCCTATATGCACTTGTCCTCATCCATGTCATTGTGAATTAATGTGTGCTGCTAGAAATTTTCGTATGGAAGATCAAGTGATCCAATTTTTCACTGGATTGAATGAGAATTTCTCAGTTGTGAAGACTCAAGTTCTTCTTATGGATCCACTTCCTTCAATTAACAAGGTTTACTCCATGGTTGTTCAATAGGAAAGTAATAACACTACACCTGCACCTATTTTTGTTCCTATTGAAGATTCTAGTATTCTTGTGAATGCTTCAGATGCAAGAAAACCTTATGGTCGTGGTTAATCACCTTTTGGTTTTACTCAATCTAAGAACACCTCAAGATATTGTACCTTTTGCCATAGGAACAATCACACTGTGGATTTCTGTTACCAGAAGCATGGTTACCCGAATGCAAATAAATCTCATGCGTCTTCCAATTCTTATGTTTCTGAGGGCATCATTGATTCTTAGTCTATTGGTGAAGGATCTTCTGTTATCTCTCAAACTGGTTTGACTCAAGAGCAATATGCTCATCTTGTTTCCTTGCTTCAGCAATCATCTTTGGTTCCTTAAGCATCCAACCCTAATCCTGCTAGCACAAATCACATTACTTCCTCCATTACTTCCTCTACCTCAGGTATAAACAATGTCATCTCTTGTTCTTTGAATGTTCAAACTAATCATTGACTAATTGATTCAGGAGCCAATGAACACATTTGTTCCTCTTTGAGTTTACTTCATTCTTTTCATAAAATTAAGCCTATGCATGTTACTTTGCCTAATGGTACTACTGTGATTGTTCATTATGATGGTACTGTAGTTTTTCACCTAATTTCCATATCACCAATGTTCTTTATTCACCTCACTTTAGAGTTAACCTCATTTCAGTTTCAAAACTATGTCATGTTTTGTCTTATCAAGTTAATTTTTTGCCTGATAAATGTGCGATACAGGATATGAAATCACTTAAGATGATTGGTTTGGGTAGTGTTTGTGATGGTCTCTATAGGTTGAATATTGCTTCATGTACTAAGGAGTCGTCTATTTCTACTTTCACAAGTCATTGTACCAATGTTTCTTTGAATTCATGTAATTCAGTTTGTTCCAATGTAGCTATTTCTTTTATTCCTTCCAATGCAATCCGGAACTTTAAATTAGGACATTTGTCTAATCAAAGATTGTCCAGGATGCATCAATTGTATTCTTCAATTTTTATTGATAATAAAGCTACTTGTGATGTTTGTCATTTTTCTAAACAATGAAAATTACCTTATAATTTAAGTCATTTTATTGCTTCTTCTAAGTTTTAACTATTACATTTTGATATTTGGGGCCCCATAGCTCAAACTTATGTTCATGGTGGCAAGTATTTTCTCACTATAGTTGATGATTTCAATAGATTCTAATGGGTTATTTTACTCAAAAATAAGTCAGAAGTTTCTTCATAAGTCAAAAATTTCATCCAGTTAATTGATAATCATCATCATATTACCCCCTAAGTTCATTAGATCAAACAACGGTCCTGAGTTTCTTTTACCTGATTTCTATGCTTCAAAAGGTATTATTCATCAAAGATCTTGTGTTGAGACCCCTGAACAAAATGGTAGAGTGGAGAGAAAGCATCAACATATCCTCAATGTTGGTAGGGCTTTACTCTTTCAATCCAAACTTCCCAATATTTTCTGGTGTTATGCAGTTTTGCATTCAGTTTTTCTCACAAATAGAGTCTCCACTCCACTCCTTAAAAACAAATCCCCATATCAGGTTCTCTATGATTATTTGCCTGATATTCATTCCTTTAAGGTGTTTGGATGTTTATGTTATGCATCCACACTTCAAGCTCATAGAACCAAATTGCAGTCTAGAGCTAAAAAATATATTTTCTTAGGTTACAAATCAGGTTTCAAGGGTTCAGTTCTCTTTGATCTTGATTCCAGAAAAATCTTTGTCTCTAGGAATGTTGTTTTTCGTGAGTTAATATTGCCTTATTCTTCATCTTCTCCTTCTCCACAAACTGGCAGTACTTTTCACCTTCTTCCACTTATTCATCTATTTTTGATGACTCTGACATTTCACTTTCATCTCCATCACCTATCACACCACCTACTCCACCTACTTCTACCATTTCATGTGTCCCTATTACTCCACCATCTCCACCAATTCATCCACCTATTAGAACTTCCACTAGAAATAAAGTTACTCTTACATATCTACAAGATTACATATGTAATGCACCTATTACTTCTCATGCTAATAACAGTTATAGTCAATATCTTCTTTCTAATTTTCTTTCACATACACAATTATCTAACTCTCGTTCCATTTTTGTTATGTCCCTTGTTTCCTACACTGAACCAAAATCATATGTTGAGGCTATCTAACATGACTGCTAGAAACAAGCAATGCAAAATGAACTTAATGCTCTTGGTTAGATTGGAACTTGGAAAATAGTGGATCTTCCTTCATCAGTGAAACCTATAGGGTGCAGATGGGTTTACAAAGTTAAGCACAATGTTGATGGGTCCATTGAGAGGTACAAAGCACATTTAGTTGCTAAGGGATACAATCAAATTGAAGGCTTAAACTACTTTGATACTTTTTCAGCAGTTGCTAAGGTGATAATTGTTAGATTGGTTATTGTTTTGGCATCCATTAATCACTGGTTCTTACATCAATTAGATGTAAGCAATGCCTTTCTTCATGGAGACCGCCATGAAGATGTTTACATGACCATACCTCCAGGTGTTTCTACTTCAAAGCCAAACCAAGTCTACAAACTACCAAAGTCTCTATATGGTCTTAAACAGGCTAGTATGAAGTGGTATGAGAAACTAACTGGTCTTCTCCTCAACAATGGATATCAACAAGCCACTTCTGATGATTCATTGTTCACTAAGAAAGCTTCTGACAGTTTTACTATACTCCTTGTTTATGTAGATGACATAATTCTTACTGGTGACTCTCTTACTGAGATTACTTTCATCAAGAATGTATTGAATCAAGCCTTCAAAATCAAATATCTTGGTACCCTCAAATATTTTTTAGGCCTTGAAGTTGCTCACTCCCAAAGTGGTATCTCTCGATGCCAAAGAAAATATGGTTTGGATTTATTGCAAGATTCAGGTCTCCTTGGCTCCAAACCAGTCACTACACCTTCTGATCCAGCTATCAAATTGCACAATGATAGTTCACCAGTATTCACTGATGTTTCTGCTTATAGAAGGCTAGTAGGAAGATTGATCTATATGAACACAACTAGACTTGACATTACTTTCATAACTCAACAGCTGAGTCAATTTTTAAGTAAACCTACACATACTCATTACAATGTTGCTCTAAGGGTTCTTAAATATCTTAAGGGTTTCCCAGGTCATGGTATTTTCTTCCCTAGAGATTCATGTTTACATATTCAAGGCTATATTGATGCTGACTGGGAAGGGTGTAAGGATACTAGGCACTCTATTTCAGGTCATTGCTTCTTTCTAGGTCAAACCCTCATATCTTGGAGAACAAAGAAACAACCTACTGTATCCAGATCTTCTTCAGAGGCTGAGTATAGAGCCATGGTATCTGCTACATGTGAACTTCAATGGCTGCTTTATTTGCTAAGGGATCTTCATGTTCAATGTGTTAAACTTCCTATTTTGTACTATGATAATCAAAAGGCTATGCATTGCAGCCAATCATGTGTTTCATGAGAGAGAGAAAAACATCTTGAGATTGACTGTCATATTGTAAGGGAAATACTCTAAGTTGGTCTGTTCAAGCTTTTACCAGTCACCACTCATGACCGGCTTGCAGATTTTTTTTACAAAATCCTTGTTCCATTAACCTTTTAACCTCTTACTTTCTAAGTTGGGTTTGTTGGATATCTACCAACCTCCAACTTGTGGGGGATATTGCACAATGATAGTGTTGTGAATTCCGATGAAAAAATCACACCAATAACAAACTTGATGTGTGGAGCAAGTGATAATCAAGCAACCAAAACAAAGTGTATGGAACAATTATAAACACAAGCCAAAATTAGAAAAAAAAAACAGCGAGAAAAAAAGAAGAGAGAACACAAAAGAATATGTTTACCCAGTTCGGTCCAAATTGACCTAGTCTGGGGGAGAGAGCAGCCCTCCAGTCCAGAAACCTCAATTTCTCCAATTTTGAGTCACTTTCACAACAATCTCCACCTTGACTCTAAATTAGTGATGATGCCAAACCATCAACCACCTTGCTGCTCTTTCCCTTGCTTCCCACTACACCAAGTAGCTCCACAAGTTTACACCTTACGTCTTCAACCATTGGAATGCCTTCCGCCCTTTTGAAGATCCTTGTGTCCAAACTACTCAAGGAATTTTAGGTAGTTCCACAAGTATACACCTTAACCCCTATAGCCATCGGAATGTCTTCCGCCTTCTCGAAGGTCCTTGCATCCAAACTACACTAGGAATTTCAGGTAGTTCTACAAGACTATACCATAACCTTTTCAATACAGAACATATCCTGCTTCCTTGAAGATCTACTTGTGCCCAATCACCCTTGGATTTTTAGGGTAATCCACAAGTACACACCTTAACCCCTTCAGCCCTCGGAATGTCTTCCGCCTTCTCGAAGGTCCTTGCAGTTCAAATACACTAGGAATTTTAGGTAGTTCCACAAGTATTCACCATAACATCTTCTAACACAGGACATCTCCCGCTTCCTTGAAGGTCTCCTTGCATCCAATCACCCTTGGCCTTTTTTTAGGGTAATCCCGCAAGCCGTGCTATACATTCTTCAACCTCCGGAATGCCTTTCGTCTTCATGAAGAAATCCCTTTCTCACCACTAGAGCATAGCACCCAAGGTCCTCTATAGCCGTACCATTACAAGTGTGTTCAACTCCACCTCAAGCTGAGCGTATTAAACCTCAACTAGCAAATGCGTACATCCCACTATGTCTTCAACCTTGAAACTCCACCTCAACAGGTAGATCATGAGTATTGTTACCTCCGCCTCTCCAGACTGATCATGAGTACTCTTACCACCGCCTCTCCAGGCTGATGTTGAGTGTTTAACGTCTCTCCAGATGAGCACCGCTCCACTAGGCATCATTCTCAAGGTGAGACACATCACCTTTTTCATCCTCCAAACAACACCACACCATTAGAGCACCTGCATCCTCATAACCCTCAGAGACAATTTGTGTGGAGTTACCATTAATCTCCAGACAATCCTTCATGAAGTGACTCATCTTGTGACAGTTAAAGCATTTAGACTTTGACTTGTTACCACTCTTTCTCCGGTTACCTCTGCCTCCACCATTCCCTCTTAAGACACTTAGGCCTTCACCGTTTTCATGAATTCTCAAGTCCTTGGACTTGGTCAACTCCTTGGTTCTCAAAGCCGCTTGAACTTCTTCCAAGGTAACAGTACCTTCTTTGCCATAGAGCATGGTATCTTTGAACGATTCAAAAGATTTCGGTAGAGCACACAACAAGAGTATAGTTTTATCTTCATCCTCAAGTTGCACCTCAATATTCTCCAAGTCATCAAGGATTTTGTTGAACTCCGTAAGTTGCTCCATGATGGCCTTTGACTTAGGAATTGCCGATGAGCCAAAGACTTTGTCATATACGAAGATTCCAACTTTGCCCACATCAATGTCGCGGTTGGTTCCTTCGCTACTTCTCTCAAAACTTTATCCCCGAGGCACAAGACAATGACACTCCTGGCCTTGTCCACCATCTCGGTCTTCTATGCTCGTGACATGGTGACCGGTAACGAACCTTCACCCTTCAAAGCTTTCTCACACTTCTGCTGTATTAACACCGCTTCCATCTTTACCTTCCATAACCCAAAATCGTTGTCTCCGGTAAACTTCTCAATATCCCACTTTGAACCCATGGTACTTGATTATCCTTTGACCCTTGCCCCACAGTGGGCGCCAATTGTTGTAAATTTCGATGAAAAAATCACACCAATAACAAACTTGATGTGTGGAGCAAGTGATAATCAAGAAACCAAAACAAAGTGTATGAAACAATTATAAACACAAGCCAAAAGTAGAAAAAACAGCGAGAGAAAAAAGAATAGAGAACACAAAAGAATCTGTTTACCCAGTTCGGTCCAAATTGACCTAGTCTGGGGAGAGAGCAGCCCTCCGTTTCACTATAATGATAAGTAACTTTACAAAAGAGATATCAATGGGTTACAAGAATAAGTCTCCCGCCTAATTCTACCTAAAGTCTCAATCTCTTCCCGTAACCAAGAGACTCAATCCTAATAGTGTTTCCCAAGGTGAATCAACCCTCAAACCCTAGTGTTTGTTGCCAAGAGACAAACTCTACAAACCCTAGTTTTGTTGTTGCCTTTCTAAACCTTTGTTTCAGCCCCCTCTATCTCCAGGTTTACACTGATTCAATGTCTATATTTATAGCAAAAGTAACCCTCATAAAATTGGAACAAATCTGGCCCAAAAATATGTTACAAAAATATTTTATGTTTCGACAGTTCGGGCCCCGAATTTCTCCATTCGGGCGCCGAATTTTCACGCGTGCCAGGCTGAAAAATCAGTGTCAATTCGGGCCACAGACAACACCATTCGGGCCCTGGATTGACAGTTTCCAGAAACCTCAATTTCTCCAATTTTGTGTCACTTTCACAACAGATAGCTCAAATAAGGCTAAGCATGAAAATAAGATTTCTTGTAGTACAAGTAGTTAGCATTGTATTGTACTTTAGCTTAAGGATAGTACAATTTGTACATTGTATAAATACTTGACTATAATCTCTATTCCAATTAATGAATCATTTTCACATATTGAATTTTTAATATTAATAATAAAATACTTTTAAAATATCTAATAGTTACAACAGTTCTCATCTTACAAATTGATTTTATAAGGGTAGATTATGCCCAGTTTCTAAGAATTTTTTTCTTTTATGCTGTTGTATTTGAGATAGAGTGTCCCTTTCTTTTTATAATATTTTTTGCTTCTTAGAAAAAACACATATTTTTATTTATTTTGTAGGTAATCAAACGATAATAAATTAATCTGAAAATATTAATGTCACATGTCACACAGTCAATAATAGTTGGCGAAGACGATGAATAAAAAAATATCCAAGAAGAATATGATAAAAATTAAAAACCAGTGAAATAATAGTTGGCGAAGACGATGAATAAAAAAAAATCCAAGAAGAATATGATAAAAATTAAAAACCAGTGAATTTATCAATATAGAGAGTGGAAGTTTAAAATGAGAAGCAGCCAAAAGCTATATGACATTTTTAATAGCCAAATAATATATAGTTACTACGTCATTGTCTCAGTCATTTAACTATTTATGTATGAACTTTCACGTGGCACGTAAATTTGAGGCTGTGATCAATTCGTTAAATCAAATTTTGTGAACTACGTTAACTCATCTTATCTTCTTGTGAATTGAAAAACCAGGATGCTTCCATGGGAGGTATGTTTCTTGACTTAAAAGCAAAGTTTATTATCAATAAGCATGTTTGATTAATTAGGTTATTGCACTAGAATTAAACAATATGGGTGAAGGTACCAAAATGTGTATACATATTAAATGGTTTTACTAGAATTTGGCATGCATCAGTATCTAGTCAAAACTCCCATGGTAAAACTGAGTTATGAAATTTCGGATTAGATCATGACACTAACATGGGTTTATTTCGACTAGTTGAACAAAGTTTGTTAGGTAATGGAACTAAATTGGAAATGTTGAGAATAGACAATGTCCTATATTTTGTTTCAGAGTAGTTTAATGAATTTTATAGAAAACAAGGTGTGATGAGGCATTGGATCAACCCAAAAAACCCGATCAAACTCACCCAAAAAATCTCAAAAAAAATGGGTTGAGTTGGGTCATTGGATAGGTATGGTTTTACAAAATGGAAAACTCATAAAAAGTAACGGGTTTCGGGTAAAACTAGACTCATACCCAATAGACTCACCTATCTAATAATACTCACGTTTTGATTTTTATTTTCATAGGAACGAAGGAAAATACCAAAAATTGTCGTCATATATCAAGTCTAATTTTCAAAATTGACACAAGGTATCATCTATGTTGAAATTTAAAACATGTTAGAGTTACAAATTAGGATGTTGTACTTTTTGGTCATTTTGATGCTAACGTAATTTTATGTCATGCAACTTCAGTTTGTTGGAAGTATTATATGATGAAATTTATTATTTGATATTATCATTTATTATTTTATGACGCTAAAATATAGTAAAAATAAGTTACACAATTTAAAGAGAATAGAGTAATCTTTGTGAAAAAATATGATGACTCATAATTTGGTCATTTAATATTAACAAAAAATCAGAAAAATAATTTGGGTAACCCACTACCCAACCCAACCCAGACCAAAAATTAGCGGGTTTGCTCAACCCAACCCAATAACTAACGGGTGGTTATTTTAACTCACTCAAACCGGAGCACCCTATATGGTCCGGGTCTTGGGTTTGGCCAAACCAACTCACGTACACCCCTAATAGGGAATGTATGCCTTTGGGAGTTGAGTAGTCTTAGACTTTCAGGGGTGAAGATATTGATAGATTATATAATAATCTTAATTATATTGATAGATTATAGAATAATCTTAATTATTTGTAATTAGTCATTACTGGTTATTATTGTATATTAATGTTTATTGATATAGGTTGACTAGTATATTAATGTACATTAATATAGGTTGATGAGAAGCCTAATTTGTGGCATTGTATTTTTGTATATATTGGTCTGTCATGGAATGAATAAGACACAGAATCAAATTCATTTATGGTATCAGCAGACTGGGGGCTCCTTTCTCTCTAGCTTTTGCAACCCTAAATTGCAAGTCGTCATTCTCATTCTTCCTCCTCTCTAATCTGTCGCCCACCTACCATGTCTAACCCTCCCAAAAAATTTGAAACTACCAAATATCATCATGTCTTATCTATCTCCAACGTAAAGTCTTTTATTCCCATCACCTTTGACTTAGAGTCATCACAACACCATTCATGGAAGGCACTATTCAAAGTTCAAGCAAGGATACATGATGTGCGTGAACATATCACTCCACCTACGAAAAAAGAGGCGATCACGACGTATGAAAAGACCAAGGCCTCTGATCTCCCTCTCTGGAAGCGGCTTCATGTAGTGGTTTTATAGTGGATTTATACCATTGTCTCAACTGACATCCTCACTTCTATACTTGTTGACGACGACTCGGCTGAACAGACGTGGAAAAGGGTTGCTGCTCTTTTTCATTACAATCAAAATTCCAAGGCTATGTATCTTAATAAGGAATTTACAAACACAAGACTTGCTGATTTTTAGACGACAAATGCGTATTGCAATCGTCTCAAAAGTCTCGCCAATCAGCTAACCAATGTTGGCGCTCCTGTCAATGATCACAACCTTGTTCTGAAAATGCTTCAAGGATTGACAAAACAATACTCTAATTTTGTCATTGTGATGCAAAACAAGAAGAACTTACCTCTTTTTGCTGCAGCTCGGTCCAAACTTGCTTTGGAGGAAACCACCATTTTGGAACGCACAAAACAAGAAGCCCTTGTTATTAACCATAATTATTCTACTGATGATGGTTCATCTTCCCAAACACCACATCAAAGTAAAAATTTCCTTGGTCGTGCGAAGTCCAACAAAAACCGCAACAGTAACAAAAATCGCAACAAAAATAACGGAAGCAGTGGTGGACAGTCTGGTGGGGACGGTCAGGCTAGTGTTGGAAGTGGAAGCAACCGTTGGAGTAGTCAGAACGGTGGTGATGGACGGCCGGTGTAGCAACAGTGGAATCAACCTTCATGGTGGGCGATATTGCAAACTCCATGGGCCATGCCTCCCTGTCCTTACCTAACTCAACCTTGGTCTAAGCAACCTGGGCCAAATCAACATGGAGTACTGGGGCTCAGACCATAGCAGCAAGAGGCCCATACATCAGCGACCCAGTGGACTCCAACAGACATTGAATTGAATTAGCAATGCACACGATGTCCTTTTCTCATCCCGATCTGAATTGGTACATGGACACCGGGGTGACATATCACATGACGTCCACTAATGGTAATCTCTCGTCTTATTTTAATTTGAGAAATACTAATGACATTACTGTTTAATCCGTTTGGGTTTTCTGTGAATGATTTACAGACGGAGACATGGCTAATGAGATCTGATAGCACCAGTGAGCTTTACCTCTCATCATTCTGCTTTTTCGGTGTCAACTTTTTGGCATGATCTTTTGGGTCACCCATGAGCCTCTATTTTAGAGTCTCTTCGGCATAATAAAATGATTGATTGTACTAGTACTTCTAGGACTAATATTTGTCAATCTTGTGTACTTAGAAAACATATTATGTTGCCTTTTGTTTCATCCACATCTATGACATTTATGCCTTTTGATATTATTCATAGTGATTTTTGGACATTTCCTGTTTTGAGTTCTTTAGGACATCGTTATTATGTGCTTTTTCTAGATGATTATTCTAAGTATTTGTGGACTTTCCCCATTGATAAAAAATCACAAGTTTTTTTTTCCATTTTCACAACATTAAAAGCTCATATTCATACTCTGTTTGAACGTGACATTAAAAATGTACAATGTGATAACGGGAAGGAGTTTGATAATAATCTTTTCTGAAAACTTTGTGGGTCCAATGGTATTACTTTTCGTTTTTCATGTCCACATACTTCTTCATAAAATGGGAAGGCTGAAAGAAAAATTAGATCAATTAATAATATCATGAGAACTCTTCTTATTCATGCATATGTACCACTGTCATTTTGGCATCATGCATTGCAAATGGCAACATACCTTCATAATATACTTCCGAGTAAACTATTAGCCAATGAGTCCCCATTCAAAATTCTTTACCAAAAAGATCCATCAGATTCTCACATTAGAGTATTTGGGTGCTTGTGTTATCCTCTTTTTCCATCAACTACAATAAACAAACTCCAGGCTCGTTCGACACCTTGTGTCTTTTTCGGGTATTCGTCGAATCATCGTGGCTATAAGTGGTTTGATTTATCAAGTAATAAAATTATCACTTCTCAGCATGTTTCTTTTGATGAGAACATATTTCCTTTTGCTAGAATGCATGAACCAAAACCCATTACTTATGATTTTTTAGATAGTGGATTTTCTCCTTCCACGATCCACTATCTTCAACATCAATCATCACAGTCACCCACAATCGAGCCTACACAAAGAGACCAGCCAACTACTCCACTATCTCCCACGTCCGAGACAACTACTCCACACTCTCATACGCCGATTCCTATGACTCAATCTTCACCAAATCTACCAACACCGCCTAGACCACATGCTGGACCGGTGCCACAACCCACACAAATTCAACCCCATCCTTCTCTTATTCATGGTCCAGTAACTCGCAACCAACATGGTATTCATAAGCCCAATCCTAGATACAAACCAGACCCAGCTCATAATACCACGATTACAAAATCACCACTTCCCTGTAACCCCATTGCTTCCCTTAATGACCAGAATTGGAAATTGGCAATGGATGATGAATTTAATGCTCTTATAAAAAATAAGACATCAGATTTAGTACCTTGTCCACCTGTTGTTAATATTATTCAGTCAATGTGGATTCTTACTCATAAAGAAAAGTCTGATGGTTCTTTTGAGCAGCATAAAGCCCGTCTTATAGGTGATGGTAAAACTCAACAGGTTGACGTTGATTGTGGAAAAACCTTTTGGATCGTCCTTAGTCTTTCTTTATCAAAAAATTGGCCAATTCATCAGTTGGATGTCAAGAATGCTTTCTTGCATGGTGAGCTAAAAGAGACAGTTTATATGCATCAACCTATGGGTTTCAGGGACTATGTGTAGCCCAATTATGTCTGTTTACTGAGAAAATCTTTGTATGGGCTTAATGCATTGTACAAAAGGTTTTCTGATTTTGTTTATATTATTGATTTCACTAATAGTAAATCAAAATCTTTTTGTTCACTTATCAGAATGGGTCTGATGTGGCCTACCTATTATTATATGTGGATGATATTATCTTGACTGCTTCTACTAATGATCTTCGAAAATCTTTAATGGCTAGCCTTAGCTCTGAGTTTGTTATGAAGGACTTAGGCCATTTGAATGTTTTTTTTGGGAATAAGTGTGACTCCATACAAAGGAGGATTGTTTCTGTCACAACGGAAATATGCAGAGGAAATAATCGATCGTGCTGGTATGATCTCCTGCAAATCAAATCAAACCCATGTTGACACTAAGTCGAATATCAGTGCTAAAATAGGCACTCCTAATGAGGATCTGACTAAGTATTGAAGTCTTGTAGGTGCTCTACAATATCTCGCGTTTATGAAATCAAAAATCTCTTACTTTTTTCAATAGATTTTCCTACATATGCATGACCCCCGAGATATGCATATGAATGTTCTGAAGCGTATAATACGATAAATTCAGGGCACTATCCATTTTGGTTTACATCTTTTTCCTTCCTCAATAGATGATCTTGTCTCCTATACTGATGTTGATTTGGGGTGTATATCTGGATACTAGACGATCCACGTCAGGGTATTGTGTATATTTGGGCGATAATCTAATCTCGTGGTCATCAAAACGTAGCCTACTCTATCTCACTCTAGTGCAGAGGCCGGGTACCGAGGAGTGGCTAATGTTGTTTCTGAATCTTGTTGGATTCGTAATTTTCTCTTGGAACTACATTGTCCGGTTCACAATGCAACATTGGTCTATTGCGACAACGTGAGTGCCAACTATCTGTCAGGCAATCCCGTTCAACAGCAACTCACAAAGCATATTGAAATGGATATTCACTTTGTTAGAGAAAAAGTTGCGCGTGGAGAGGTTCAGGTTCGTCATGTTCCTTCTCGTTATCAAATAGCTGATATCTTCACTAAGGGGTTGCCTCTTATCTTGTTTGAAGATTTCCGTAACAATCTCAGCGTTCGTGACCCTCCCATTTCGACTGCGGAGGTGTGATAGATCATAGAATAATCTTAATTATTTGTAATTGGTCTTTACTAGTTATTATTGTATATTAATGTATATTGATATAGGTTGACTATTATATCAATGCACATCAATATAGGTTGATGAGGAGCCTAATTTGAGGCATTGTATTTTTTTATATATTGGTCTGCCATGGAATGAATAAGACACAGAATCAAATTTCTTTAGATATGGCAAAGAAAACTCAGTTGGAGGTGGAGTCTTCCGCTCATGGGACTAGAGGAAGACAACCAACAGTGGCTTTCAACTATCTGGTAAGAGATAGGAAAAATAGGGGTAGTACTTGGGTGACATTGTGGTTGGTGACATTGGCCAACCACAATGTCACATGTGGCTTTCTTCTTTTTCTTTCACAAGATTTTTTTGTTGTTTTGTACACTTGTAACATTGTGGTTGGTAATGTCACCAATGTCACCAACCACAATGTCACCCAAATATTATCCGAAAAATAGACATATCTTTGCACCAAAGTGGTATGATTGTAGAGACCTTGTGTGTAATGCTCTAATTAATACTGAAGAGGTGTTAGACTCGAAACCAAGGACTTCCAGGAAAGCGATTGAGAGCAAGAAAAGTTAGATTTCGAAACTTGTGAAGATAGCTCAAAAGCCAAGGGTAGATAAATACAAGTGCATCTTCAAGGAGACGGAAATGACTTTTTTAGGGGTTGAGGATGTAATGGTACAACTTAGAGAGCAACCTAAAAAGTAAAAGGTGGTACAAAAGACATTACTGTTGGGATAAAATCTAAAAATTCTTCTTTTAATATATTATTAATAATAACAAAATATTTAAATTATATTTGATGAGTTCTAATCTTATTGTTATTTAGCATGTGCTCTTTGGTGTATTTAATAAAAAAGCAAAGGAAAAAAACGGAAGAACGTTCTCTGCCCAGACAAACATGATAATGATAATTCACCCCAACTGACTACGGAAGATCAATACAGAAACAGGCTTTTAATATAGTCACTCAAATGCAAAAGATCATATTGAGAAAAATGGAAAAGTGCTCATGTGCTTTTTATCACATTTAATATATGGTTAAATAAATTTTTGTCCCCATAAAATTGAGAACATCTAAGTTTAGTTCTTACTTAATTTTAATAGTTTTTTTAATCCCTGCAAAAAAAAAATTATTTAAATTAAAAGTTTAGTCCTTGCTAAAACAAAGTATGTTTAATTATCCTTAAACTCTTAAATTTTTGAACGGATTTTTTTAGACATATTTGGAACACTATGAAAGGTTCATTTACTAAAATTTAGAATTTTTTAACATTAATCAAATTAAATATGTATTTTTTAAAAAGACAAAAGTTAAAGGTAAAAGTAACAAAATCTAGACGTAGAAATCAAATTTTGTGAAAGTTTCGTGGAGAAACTTTTAGTAATGTCCTTAACTCATTTAAAAAAATTGTTCAAAAACATAAAAGTTTTAAGCATAAATTAAACAAATTTGAATTGAGTAGGGACTAATACTAAGTGCAGAATTTTTTGTAGGGACTAAAAGAACTATTAAAATTAAATAAGAACTAAACTTAAAAGGTTTCAATTTTATAGGGATCAAAAACATATTTAACCCTTTAATATATAGGGTTAAATATGTTTTTGGTCCCTATAAATATACAAACTTTTCGTTTTAGACCCTGTAAAATTTTATTTCAACTTTTAGTCCCTATAAAATTTTCAATCATTACTTTTGTCTCTTCTTTAAAGTAAATTCATATGTATAATTCATATTTTAAAATAAAATTTTGCAGAAAAATGTATAATATTATAAGGATCTTTCCCAAAAAAATTCGAATTTTTTACGAAAACAAGAATTAAATATGAATTTTTATATTTTTGGCGGTATAAAATTCATATTTAATTCATGTTCTGTTTAAATTTTATTTTCTTTTTTGGAGTGATTTTTACAATATTTTATACATTTTTGCATAATTTCATTAAAAAATACAAAAATTTACTTAAAAACCAAAAGTAGTCATTGAAAATTTTATAGGGACTAAAAAGTTGAAGGAAAATTTTAGAGGAATTAAAACAAAATTTTTTCATATTTATAGGAAAAAAAACATAATTAACCCTTTAATACATATAAATGATTGATAGCAAACATCAACAAATAAGCAAGGAACAACGCATCAAGCAAAAAGAAATGGGACCCACAAGGTATCTTCAAGATTCACCCTTTCTAGTTTCTATTATACACATCATGACAATTCACAGGAAGAAAGAACTTATCTGTCAAAAGCCAACAAAGGATGCATAACACTACATATTACTATTCACGTACCTACATAAGAGTGATTTTGTTGAGCTGTCCTACAAGAACATTCTCAAAACATTTTGAGAATTGTGAAAGAATTTGTGAAGACTTCAAATGTGATGGAAAATCTCTTGATTCAATTTTACCCTTGAAGAAAAACATTGAGTCATTGAGCAAAAATCATTTCACTTGATTTCAATCTATCAAGAAAAATCAAAGACTCTTTCATATACTCTTGCGCACTCAAGAAACCAAACCCAGCAACAACTCTTTTATTTAAATTCTTTATAAAGACTTATAAATATCTTTTGTTCAAATCAAAGGGAAATCGAAGAAGAACTCCAAGAATCACTAAGAGTGTGTTTGAATGAGGTAATTGAGAAATTTTAAAGAATTTAGAATTCTAAGCAATTTAAATGATTCAATTAAATTATTTTCATTTTTCAATACTTTTGTTTAGATGATGTAATAAAAAATTTCATTATCATCATTTTTGGACAACTTTTATAAACTTTAATTTTCTAGGGCCAAATTTAAAAATTGAAATTAGGGGTCAATTTGTAAATTTTAAAAATTTGAGGGTTCAAATGGTCATTTTTGAAAATTTTGAGTGACCAATTTGCAATTTTTGGAAATTTATTGAGGTCAAATCGAAAATTTTGGAAAATTTGAGGACCAAAATGCAAAATTTAAAAAATTATAACAATGAAGAAATTTGAAATTTTTAGCTTTTAGGTGTCATTTCATATTTTTTAAATTGGGTTAATAGTGTTTTACCTCCCCTGTAAATATATTTTTTTTATTTACCCCTCTGTAAAAATAAATTGTTTTGGAATAGGTCATTCAAAAACGAAAATTTCTGCAAAAAAAAAATTTGGTTTTTGAATGACCTATTATTCCAAAACAAGTTTTTTTACAATGGGTAAATTAAAAAAATTACAGGGGAAAAACCGAAAATGACCTATATTACAGGGGGTAAAGCACCATTAACCCTTCTAAATTTGACTTGAACAAAATATTTTATAAATTTCCATCATTTTGAAAATTCTTCAAATTATTATCCAAACAATGAAATTCACCTCAAAGTATTTGAATTCCCTCAAAACATTCCCACATCCAAACACACTCTAGGTGTCATAGTGATTGAGAATTGTAAAAGCTAGATAAGTCCTAAAATGTGCTTTGCCCATGTGGTGAAAAGAAGGAAATTGTAAAGATCTATAAGTTATATAAAGGAAAAGCATAGTGGAGATCTCATTGAATTTCAATTACATATTGAAATATCTAAAATCCGAAAGTGTTATGATGTTTGTTTGGTTCATATTAAAAGATTGATTTTAGTCAATTATAAATTCAATCAATTATTTGATCCTCAATGTTGTATATTCGAAAGCGGGTATTTCGATTACTTATATTTTATCATATTATTTATAAGCATTTTGTTGTTGTATGCTATTAACTTGGATGTTGTGAGTTTATTCGCATATCTATTCTTTACATTTTTAGTGGCATTGAACATGTTATTGGATCTAATTTACTTTAAAAATTTGAATTAATAAATATTGTTTGTTTTTGTAAAAAAAAAATAGTATTAGACAATAATCTTATCAATACCTCACTTATTCAATGATAACTAATGTATTGATTAAAAAGAGGTTAACTTGCATACTTGGTCATTTAACTTATTTGTTGTTTTCATTTTGGTCTGCAACTTATTAACATTACATTTTGGTCCCTTAACTTATACTATGTTATCCAAATAAATCTTTGTTGTTAACTTTTGTCAAAAAACGTTAAAATTCATCATCAAATCTAGAAGTTCATCACATTCATCTTCAAACCTAAAAAATTCATCATATCCCTTCATAACCTTAGTCAACAAACCCAGAAAAATTAAAAAACCAAAAACCAAAGAGCAATCCACAGATCAACAAACCAAAATCCAATTACAAAATCTCTTTTGATCTATCATATGATACATGACGGGGCTTGAACATGTCCTCAAATTTTTCGCCTTCAATCAATCTTCTTCACCTCGGAAATGATACAACACAAAAAAGAAAAAAAACTCATCTAGCAACCCTAACATAAATGAAGTTTTCGTTGTGTTGTCAAATGTTAATAGTGAAATCGAGGATTTGCAATCTGTGAAATTGAGAAACGATTTCAAATATGAAATTGATGGAATCCTTATATGAAATCGAGGAAATGTTCTGAACATGAACCGGAATAGAGCGAAGAAGTGTTGTCAACATATCTAAAATCTAATTTTGCATAAATTGAATCACTCTAAAAGAAGAATCGAAGTGCGATTTTCAATTTGTGTGAAGAAATTTACAATCTAAACTCTAAATAGGTAGACGATTCAACATAAAAACTCGCCAAGATGAGACCGAAGAGCGATTTGCAATTTGTGAAAAGTGGTTCCGTTCTACAAGAAGGAAAAGTGGCGAGAAGTGATTTGAGAGAAAGCGTAAACCGTTCTAAACCAATGTGGTGAAATGGTAACAAGTTTACATTTTTTTATGTTATATGGGTTGGTTTGGTCTATTTATAAATTGGGTTGGGTATTAAAAAAATGGAAGGTTTTGGTTAGTGATTTGGTTAAGGTTAACCAAATCATTTGCACACCCCCAAATGGTGGTGATGGTGTGATTGATGTTAAGATTGAGGATGTTGCGGAAAATATGGAGAATTTGAGGTTATGGGGTATGTATTTGGAGAAAATTAAACATTGATGTTTAAATTGGATTATTGGGTTTGTTTAGTTTTTTATTTTATTTTTCTGGGTTTGTTGATGAAGGTGGCGAAGGGAGATGATGAAGATTATGAATTTTCTCGATTTGATAATGAATGTGATGAATTTTAACGCTTTTTGACGAAAGATAACATCAATGATTTATTTGCTAACAAAATATTAGTTAAGTGACTAAAACATAATGTTAATAAGTAATGAGACCAAAATGAAAACAACACATAAATTATGAGACCAAATGTGCAATTTAACCTTAAAAATTATCTCAAAATGGTGGTCGCAATTTTCCAAATGCTTTTGATTAGTATTTCTTTCATCTGCATCATCTGTTTAATATTACATGCTCTCGTCTCAATAGTTAATAAAAGTAATTTGGAAATGTGAGAGTTAACTTAAAATCAGGTTCTGAAAAAATCGTGCCACAATTTAGAAGCAACGTGCCACGATTGTTGAAGAAGTTCTTGTAGCAAGTCACTAGAAAAATCGTGCCACAACGGAATCGTAACGTGGCACGATAGGATGCTGAAGATGAAAACATAAACGTATTTTCAGTGCAGATTTGTTCCAAATTTTAAGGGTTACTTTTACTATAAATATAAACCTTGTATCAGATGAAAAAATGTGTAGAAAACAGGCTTTAGAAGCCAACATACAAACTAGGGTTTATAGAGAATTTCTCTTGCCAACAAACACTAGGGTTGGGATTGTTTTGATTCACCTTGAACAAAACACTATTAGGATTGAGTCTCTTGGTCACAGAAAGAGATGGGGACTTTGGTAGAATTAGGTTTGAAGACTGATTCTTGTAACCCTCAATATTTCTTTGCAAAGAATGTTCTCTCCCCAAAGTAGGTCAGCATTAGACCGAACTGAGTAAACATGTTTTTGTGTTATCTTCCTTTCTTCTCTTGCTGTTTATTTTTGTTTGAATTATTTTGTCACCCACTTGATTTGATTGCTTGGTTTTAATTTACTTCACGCATCAAATTTTTAGGTAAAATCTTTAAAAATCTTTAAAAAAAATGAGGGGATCGTAAAATCCTAATTTATACACTTTTCAATCTATAGAAATTGTTCTTAAACGTCGTTAAATCTGCATGAAACCAATCACTATTTTATGTCGTGATGAGTGAGGACAAATAGGAATCGAGATTTTAGTTGTAAAATGGGACCATAATATGTCGTTGCTGTTTAAACTCGTCCTTTTTTAATATTTAACGTGTCCTAACGTTAACAATATTTGTGCCATCTAAATATGCAAGTTTTATAATTCGCATCAATCAATTATAAGCGTCAATTTAGAAATTAGTTTGTCCTTTAACAAAGATAATGAGTGAAATTTCGTATCAACACCGTACCTTTTTTAGGTAAAAGGTCATGAATCATCACATAACATCACATCCTACCATATAATAATAGTGTTGGGTGGGACCAATGTGTCGATGAGTTTCTTTGTTGTGATGGCATATATACATCATCATGTGATTTTAAATGGAAAAGATTACCGTTTGAATTTGTTTATGGGTTTCTCTATTATAAGAATTCATTTTGGAGCTTAGAAGAGAACTTGGTCCATCCCATAAGGCTAGGCTACTATAGGATTGGACTAGCTCTAAAAAGTACGTAGCTTATATCTCCGACTGCGAGCTGTGGGAGTGGCTATAAAAGATTGAGAGCCCGTTTTTTATAGTTTTTTTTAAGAAAAAATCACTTTTTTTAAAAAAAAAATAATCACTTTTAAGAATTTTGCATCTGTTTGTTATAGCTTTTTAAAAAAATCAGAATCTAAAAAAAATCTAAAAACAGTTTCAAATGAGAAGCTGTCAAGAGTAGCTTCTCAAAAAATAGATTTTTTTTAGAGGAGAGAGAAAATATGGATTAAAAAATTGAACTAAATTTTGTAACAAAATCCCTTTTATTTAGTTGTACCCAAACAAATTAAATTATTTGTTTAAAAAAAGTGATTTTTATCATGGTAAACAAATGCAAAATAAATTCTGATTTTTTATAAAATCTCTAAAATATAATCTCTAAATTATTTCATGTGAAAACCACTTTTATTTTAATCTGTAACAAACGGGCCCTGAGTCTCGATTTACTTTGTTATTTGGCTTTTATCTGCTCTTTATTTTGTTATCGAATATTTACTCTTTAAAGATCTCAAATTGAGAATTTTTTTTTTTAAAAATTGCTATTACAATTAGGGTTGGGAATAGGTCAGGCCGGTCTACAAGAGTTTACGATCTGGCTTGCTATGGTATGGCCTGTTTGGTAGAGAGGCACAGGCTTAGGCTTTTAGAAAAGCATGTTAAGCTTGAAAGGTTGGCCTATTAATACATATTTATTAAAAAATATTTTTTATATTAAAATAATTGTATGCATTAAAAATAAAAACATATTTTTCTCTACCTATCAGTCTCATAATAGACTTTGTTGTAATAGGCTTTTAAGCAAGCTTTAATGTTGTTAAAATTTGATTGCAGTGAAATAGGCTTTTAAGTAGACTTTAAGACATGTGCAACCTATTTAGTAGGTCAAATGAACTATTTGATGACCTTAATATAAAATAGGCCTCAAAGTAGGCTTTCAGGACAGGTCAGGCTTTTAAATATGTCAGGTCAGGCTAAGAAAAATGGCTTATGATAGGCCAAGGTTAGGTTTGAAAGAAAAAAAATTCGACCAGGCTCAAGCCTATCAAGGTCTGACCTGACCTGACCTATTCCCACCCTAATTACAATTTGCAATGCATTTAATACACGAATTTTCATAGAAACTTACAATTTAAAAATCTTAAAAAATATTCTGAAGACACTCCTTAACATTTATTTTTATTTATAATAATTAAAATAGATATAGACAAAATAAAAAGATTAGTGGATAGATAAAAAAAAGTTCCACTAATCTTCCACACATTCATGTCGATAAAAATAAGGATACATAAATGGAATAAACACATCCTCTAACACACATTATTTTTTTCAAAAACAAATTACAAAGAAAGATACTTCAAAGATTTTTAAAAGATTTTTTTTATTCTTATCAAGACTTTGTTTCATTAATAAAAACTTTTACAAACAAAAAACTCTTATGATATTTGAAACAAATCCTAATTTCGATGTATCATTTTTTTTAGAAAAATAAAATGATATTTATTCATTCACATTGATATAGTACATCATTCAACTTTGCTAAAAGCGTAAATAATGTATCTATAAACAAATTACACATGATTCATAGAGAATGTATCAAGTGAGAGGAGTATCTTATTGTGAGATGTGAGATAAGGTCTGTTCCTACGAATTCAGAGGCTCGGTTCTATAAGTGAAAAGAGACCCGTAATAAAATAAAAACGTATTTTTTTTTAAAAGAACAATGTTCTATTTAAATTTTTAAAAAGGTAAATACAAGGTGTCGTATATATGGGATACACATAAAGGTGAAAATCATTACCGTATACATGAGGAACCGCAAACCACCCTCCCAAAAAAAACACCCACCTAACACCAAAAGCAAGAGGACCCAATTCTAATAGGCCTAAAACAAGACAACATAAGAGGAAAAGGAAATCAAATCAGGGAAGAAGAAAAGGAAAGTCCGATGGAGTGATGGTGATAGAACGCGTGGTATCAAAGAGAAAGAGAATAAGGAATTTTTTTGTAATGGGGTAGTACTTAGTAGTACTACTTGCTATAATTTTTTTTAGGCTCATACCTTGGGGGGAGGCCCGTCCATTGAGTTCTTTTACAATTTTTCTTCAATGGCCTTCTAGATTGATCATATGTTAGGTTTTAACGGGTTGTGCTAATTTTAATTTCATGCACAGTTGGCAGTTATTGATTCTAGTGCTCAAATGATGCATCAATGGTAATGTGAGGATTTTGTTTCTACTAATTTCAAACGATATACAATTGATAAATTAGAAAAAAAATTTGTTTCTAGATTAAAAATATCATAATTGTAGGCTTTGTTGTATGACCTTTTGAATTAATTTTGAGAAATACGGCACCAACAAAATTAGGGATAACAAGGCACAAATATGAATTGGAGAAGAGTTTAATATAACTAAAAAATTGCAGAAAGAGAGCAAGTAGAGTTGGTTTATGGAAGAGAAGAGCACTTGTAACTTTGAATTGCATCTGAATTAATTAGAGAAGGAGGAAGAGGAAGGGGGAGGGGTAACTGGAAAAGATGAAGAAGGAGACTCGAAAAGAAAGAAGAATACAAAATCTTGTGTAATTAATTTTAGATGGAGCTTTTAATAATATCTAAGCCACACAATTTAATCTAATGGCTATAAATGAGTCTTCTCACCTTTCATGATAGATACTCCTCTCACTTGATACATCATCTCTCTCTACATACATACATACATATACACACATAGAGCCGGAGATGGAAGGGGAACCAATAGAGATCATGATCCCCACCCCGCCCAAACTGTCTGTGAATGTGATTGAAAGTAGAGAGCTAATGGGAAACATAAAGATTGAAATTCTTACGATTGGGAATTATTGCGGTTTGTAAATTCTTCCGATTGGGTACTCAATCTTCCTGAACAACAATATAATAAATTTCAACTGTAACAATTTATTTTAATATATTAGAATATGGAAATTTATTAATAAATTAAAACTAGTCAAATAAACAAACAGTTTCACAGTGGGGATTCAAGAAGATGAGAAGGTAAAAGGGTAACTCACATATTGATCTAATGGTTGATATTCATTCATTTCATTCTCATATAAAGATGGTATTCTCACCTTATATGCCATGTGTGTGTGTATGTGTGTCTATCTCTCTCTATATATATACATATATATATGGGTTTTGCAAAATGACACCTTTTATGAAGGTGTCTTTTAGCAAGTTATTCTAAGATAAACACATAGAGCCGGAGATGGAAGGGGCACCAACAAAAATCATGGTCCCCACCCCGCCCCAACTTTTCTGTGAATGTGATTGAAAGTAGAGAGCTAATGGAAAACATAAAGATTGAAATTCTTACGATTGGGAATTATTGCGGTTTGTAAATTCTTCCGATTGGATACTCAATCTCCCTGAACAACAAAATAATAAACTAGACTCTAACCCGTGCGATGCACGGGTATCGCACAGGTTTTGAAGAATATAAATATCATATTGATTATACATTCAATACTATGCTATGAAACGACTGCATAAAGGATAAAAAAATGCAAAAAATACATCAATTTAAGCTATTAACTTTGTTTTCTTACCAAATAATATTACCAGTTGTGTTCTTGAATTTCTTCTTTGTTAATAATGAAAAGAAATTGCAATCAGAAAAGGAACCGCTAAGGCATTTGTGACTTTAAAAAAAATGTTTTAGTACGGTATATAAATTTTGGAAGCAAAAATATATCAATCAAAATGGAAGTGGCTTAGTGGTGAAAATTGTAAAGTGTAGTCATATGGTACCCGGTTCGATTCCTTACAAAACCTTTTTTTCATAAAATTTATTCAGACCCGCCAAAAAGGGCGGGATTAGGGTTAGGTCAGACTGTCTAACATTTATATATATAAAGATTTCAACCGTAACAATTTATTTTAATAGATTAAAATATGGAGATTCAATATTAAATTAAAATCAGAAAAATAAACAAACAGTCCCTTAACTAAAATTCGATTTACTTTGGTCCCTTAATTTCTCTTTGAAGGTTGATGGAGATGATATGAAGAGGAAAACGAGGAGAAGAAGATGAAGAAAACCTAACGTTTTTGAATTAAAACTAATGGAAAGGACCAAAATGTGTAACGGAGAGAAGTTAAGGGACCAAAATAAATCTAATTTTAATTAAGGGACCAAAGCGATACTACCTAAATAGTTAAGGGACCAAAAATGCAATTTAGCATATATATGTAGAGAGAGAGAGAGTAAATTGTCACTTTAGTCCCTAACTCAAGATTAAATACAAAGTAGTCCTTGAATGTGCACTTCCGTTATCACTTTAGTCTCTGGCGTTAAATACTTATGTTAACTGATGATGCGACAAATATTTTATGCTGACAAAGAGTATGAGGTATCACAGGGACTAAAGTGAAAGTAGAAAACTGTCACTTTGGTCCCTAAACCGAAAATCAATATCCCCAAACTCATCCCGACGAAGTGTTGCTCTTCGTCAAGAATTGTATCATCTTCCTCAATAAAGATGTTTTGTGGTTGAGGAAGACTTGATGTTAGGTCCCTGACAGTAAAAATTTACAGCACAAAGTAGGCCTACTATGATCCTTTTTATATCAATTTATCAATTCCAATAATATGAAGAATTGTTCCATGCTTTCAGGTTTGATTATGAATCACACTTTCCAAAATTTTGTATTTGTATATCTTGAATTCTTTTATTGTTTCTTCTTTTTAATCTCAATGTTAACTTCAAATTATACTATTTCATTTTTTAAGAAAGATTATTAGCTTCAAGAATACATATTCAACTAAACTTCAATTGATTATTTACAAATATTGTCCTAGTATATTTATCTGAGCATGTGCATTTATACAGTATGATTGCATAACAGAAACTTACGACACTTGATTTAGTATTTGTTTTTATATTAGCTATTATAATAATCACTGATATAACATCAAACCTGTTATGTGAATTGTTAGCAAATATTTGTCATTTGTTGTCACATTTTTAGGCATGTTGTGTGTTTATGGAATAACAGTTATTCCATGGAAGCATGATAAATGTTGTAGGCATGGAAGCATGGCAAATGTCGTGTACATGTAAGTGTTTACTGTCAGGGACCTTAGTGACAGTGAGTGTTTACTGTTAAAGACGTAACTGATAGTAAGTATGCACAGTCAAGGACCTAACAACAAGTCTATCCTAACCATTGAACAACTTCATTGAGGAAGATGACCCAATTCTTGACGAAGAGCAACACTTTGTTGGGACGAGTTCGAGGATATTGATTTTCGGTTCAGGGATATTGATTTTCGATTCAGGGACCAAAGTGACCATTTTCTACTTTCTTTTCGTCCTTGTCAGCATAAAACATTTGCCACATCATTAATTAACAGAATTATTTAATGTCACATACTAAAGTGATAACGGAAATACACATTCAGGAACTACTATGTATTTAATCTTAAGTCAGGGACCTTTGTGACAGCAAGGTGAAGAGTCAGGGAGCAAAGTGATCATGTACTCTCTCTCATTATATATATATATATATATATATATATATATATATATATATATAGACACACACGTGCGCATAGAGCAGGAGATGGATGGGGC
>Ga0315914_1002727_pt1 | contig 26965 bp, 18 predicted proteins | sample MpolenodulesMG_FD_203920 | JGI IMG/M metagenome (GOLD analysis project Ga0315914, IMG submission 203920) | Medicago polymorpha root nodule microbial communities from Los Angeles, California, United States - elongated nodules | ecosystem: Host-associated > Plants > Roots > Nodule | place: USA...
CATTTCTCAATCATCTTCAACCTCTTTTCATTAGTTAAACCAACCTTTGGCAGAGAGCAAGCATAGAACGACCTTCCTGGGTTTTTTGAAGTATTGGATTTTCTAACAACACAAATTGTAGGACACCAACATTCAAGCACTCTCACAACACCATTAAACTTGAAGCTTGAAGATGAAGCTTGACTTTCATAACTGTTTTTTTCTCATATTCCCACCCCCATCATTTCAGATTCAATTTCAATAGTTTTGCTTCAATAAATTTTGAGGATTTTGGCTTTCAGATTCAATACGAAAAAAAATTAGGGTTTGAAGTTTTTTGAATTGGGGCAGAACTGGACCACTTATTATTGGAGGAAATTTTCGTGATTATAGAGTGGAGATTGCAGATTGTGTAATTAGGGTTCCAATTTTATACAATGGGGAATAAATAGCTGTTGGGGAAGAAAAGAGCCATTTGGAAAGAAAGCCAAAACATTTTCTGCAAATCAATCAATTTAGTCCTTCGAAATGTTTGTTATTATCGGCCAAATTAGTCTCTGCTTACGTGGCGTCTGACATGTGAGAGGTTAACGGCCACGTCAGCCCCGTTAACGCTCCGTTTGAACAGAAAGACTAACTTGATTGGCATTTAACAAATTTAGGGATTAAATTGATATTTCGCATAATTGAGGGACGAAGTTGGCCGACCCGTAAAAATTCAAGGATGAAGTTGATGATTCACTCAACATATTGTGTTACAATGATATGAAAATTAAGCAACTTTTATAAAACTCATACTTTAATGATATTTTGAGATAACAAATCAACTTTTGATTTGAGATGTAGTGTCTTATTTAAGCGACTTCAAAAATTTCTTTATTACTCACATTTTACCTAATGGTTCCTCCAATGAATTTTTTTTTAGGAACAATTCATCATTCAATAGTTTTAAAACTCGGCTCGGTCATCGATTCGGCAGAGGCACTGAGTCGATGGTCGAACCATCGGGTTATTGGTTGAACCGCATGACAGAATCAAATTAAATCGGATGACTCGGTTAGATAACCCGGTGTTTAGATTAAATTTGTATAGATATTTAATAATATTAAATCAGATTGTACCGGTGACTCGATTACTCCAAAAACTAAAATAATAACATATTTAAAATAAAAATAAATATCCAACAAACATAATTTCATAGACTAATTATTCATGTGATAATAAAAAGTGAAGAGTAATTTATTCACGAACTTTAAATAAAATATTTGAGCTTTATAATTATATTTTTTTAGGGAAGCTTTATATATGTCTATGTTTTTGTCCGTTAATATTGTGAGTTATTACAATAGGAACAGGTTGGGTATGCCAAACTTTAGATTTTCTACCTTTTGAAAAGGTTTTGGTATGGTCCCCCTTTTCTCTTTTGTGCTCTTTTTTTGTTTTAATCTAATGGTTTGATGTTTTTTGCAAAAAAAAAATAAATATTGTGAGTTATTTTTATAAAAAAGATAAAAAAAATTGATAGGTATTTGCTTTGAAAAGTATTAAACGGTAATTTTGTGAGGCATTTTTATCAACTAAAAAATAATAATTGATGGGTATTTGTTTTGTACGGTATTCAATATTTTGACAGCTATAATCTTATTAAAAAATTTGTTTGATGTATCTTAGTAAAAGCAAATCAAATACAAAATGAACAAGCGCTTCAGTGGTTAGGAAGTTGTTTCTTAATAGGAGGGTCACGAGTTCAACTCCCACTTATGCCATTTTTTAAAACATGATTTAATTTAAAAGCAAAAAAACAAAGAAAAAGAGAAGAACCGGTTCAACCCATAGCTCGGCCGAGTCACCGGTTTTTACCGAGTTTGACCGATTCTCGCCGAGCCAACTGCATGACTGATCCGAAGGTATGCTCGAACCGGACCGGTTCGAGCCGAGTTTCAAAACTATGCATCATTCTACAAAACTCACTTATATGACTCCATTAAAGATGCTCTTAGGTCCAATAAAGATGGAAATTAATCATAACTATGTGATGGTAAAAATCAATTAATGAACCATATTTCCGAATTACTAATTGATATGACTAGATTCAACCTTAATGGCGGCCACACCCATTAAAATCCGTCGCATACATGAGCTTATAAACATGGACTGTCATGCTCATTTTCAGCACATGCGGCATGAAGGAAACAAAAGCGCATATCTAACATATATTTAGAGTATCATGTTGAAGATTTTTTTAGAGTAACATGTATTGATATGACTAGGAATTTGAGTGTACGTACCTTCATGCCCCCCCTCCCCCCAAAATCTGTTGGCCTTTGCCCTATTCTTATACCAAAAAAATGAATGAACCATATCAATTTGGATTTGGGTGTTTCGCCTTTGACATGTTCGTAACAACGAACATTACAAAGGTTGACCTAAGAGTAAAAGTAGTAAAAGTATTATTTATAAATCAAATACGTTTAATGAAATACTAATCTTAAGGATATTTAATAAGGTCACAATTATATAATCATAATATGTCACATCTATGATACCATAAAAGAACAAAAACGAGTCTTACTAACCAGTGTTTTAAAAACTTGTTTCAAGTTTTTAAAGAAAGCATCATTAATAAAATTAAGTACATCTCTTCCCAATGAAATAAAAATACAATTTTATTTAAAGAAAGTATATAAAAATGTTCCTTTAGACTTTTCAAACAATACTCTTAAACACTCATTGTATTTACTAAAAAATATTAGAAACACTATTAAGAAAAAAAATGAAATTAAATCCACTAGTGAAACATTTTACCTTTTTTTAATTCTCCTTTCATTTGTCAAACAAAAGAAAGACAACAAGAAATCAAAAGAAAAACCAAAAAATTATACTCTCTCACTCACTTATTGACATTTTTTTTTAATGACCACTCTCTCAAATTTGTATATATATAGGTAACAACTTAACCTCTCCTCACCTCCACTTCATTGTTTAACTACCACACTCTTTCCTCTCTTCAAAGGAAACAATCACCTTTTTTCCTCTCCTTTCAAACTTTCACCTCTCACAAAACAAAAGACCATTCAAACACACTCTCTCTCTCCCTCCAAATATCAATCATCAACTAACAATCTCTACAAGGAATATACCCTTTGATCCCAAAACCTTCCCCCCTTTCCCTTTCTCTATTTTCTTTCTCTTTTTATTACAATTATTATATTATATATCCATAACATTCATACACACACTTCAAACACTTATTGTTTTTCCATCTTCTCTCTCTACAATCCTAAAGAGTAAAAATTTTAAACTTTGATATGCAACAACACGTGGGAGCAGAAGTTCAACAACATACCCAACATAAGAAAAAGAACCAAGAAACACAGATGTGTAGGAAAATCAAACTCAGTATCTCTGATCACAACAACATCAAACAAACTACAACCGTTGATGATGTTTGTGACAATATAGACGGCGAGGATCTCTTCATTCCACCTCTCAATTTTGCTATGGTTGATAATGGCATTTTCCGTTCTGGTTTTCCTGAACCTTCCAACTTCTCTTTCCTTCAAACCCTTGGTCTTCGCTCCATCATGTATATATACATACATATATGATATATCTATCTATATGCTATGATCAAACTTACTTTTTTTTTTTTGCATGTGTTTTTGCTTTTGAGATTGGTTTTAACTACCCAATTGATGATTTATTAGTAAATTATTTATTTTTTATGATGATATTGATTATTTGTTTGATGGGTCATTTTTGTAGATATTTGTGTCCTGAACCATATCCAGAAGCTAACTTGGAGTTTCTCAAGTCAAATGGGATCAAGCTTTATCACTTTGGAATTGAGGGTCATAAGGTGTGTGTATATATGTTTTATGAACCTTTTTTAATTTATGTTTTTATGTTGAATTGATAATTTATCAAAAAGATCAATTATATGAATGCAAAAAGTGATAAAGGCTAATTGAACAAAGATCAATGTTTATCTAATCCAATTGACATGTCTCTCTTATCATCTTCTGTGGTTGCAATTATTTTCTTCAAGTTGGTGTATGGTATGGTGGATAGTTTGTGACCTATTGAAATGGGACCATTATATGAATTGTAGTGTTTAAACCAATGAATTGCTATGGTAGTATGAGGGAAAAAGGGGTCATAAAGCTGGTTGTTGTCAACTTGTCGTATATTTTAGATTGAAAGTAAGATTGACAGAATCATAGTGTTCACCGTGAGATTTTAACAGAAGTTACACTTTAAAGCTTCAACAAATTCACGATGTTACAGTGATTTTGCTAAATTCATCGTCAATCCAAACATGTACTTTCTTATGTAACATTTTGAAATGTGTCAACTTTATATAATGCTTTTTATTTAATAAATAAAAAACATTGTTTGGAAACTATTGTTTGCTAAATTTTATGATCGTAGCTTTTTCGATATCATTATTATGTTATCATGTCCTTTTTTGGTCTATTATTGATCTTGATTGGATACTGTTTTCTTCCTTGAGTATATTTGACATTTCTGTGTGAAATCCTCTATGATCTTCAGCTGTATGTGCATATATCCAAAGTGTACTAACTTTATAATATGGAATCACTGTTTGATGGAATCTAAGCTGGCATGTGAAGTCTTTTCCAGGGTTATCTCAAATTATAATCACAACCAATTTGTTTTTTTGTGAATATTTAATGGCTAGGAGATCATAGAGTATTCTTGCTGTCTGAATAATGGGTCCATTATGAATTTGTCAAAAACCGATTTTGTTCAATAAGCATAAATTTTCCATCATGACAAAGAAAGGGGAAAAGGAATTAGTAACAGTACAGAAGTAGCATCTAAATCATGATCAACCTTAGGAACACCAAGAAGGCAAACTATTAAGGAAAAACATGGAATTTAATCACAAGCTTGCCTCTCGATCGTGCGTTCAACATTTTATATTGAAACCGGTTTACTAGATTTGAATCGTGAATTGTCTGAGTGTGTTGATTGATTGTGGCTAGTCCGATCGTGGAAAGTTAGAGACTATTGCACTAGTTTATTTGGAAATGGAACCCATGTGTTTTGGTGGATTAGGGCATAAAATATATAATGAATTATTATAGGTACTTTACACTTTTTGCAAAATTTATTAGATTCTTGAGTCTGTCTATTCGATGAGCTTATTTTTGGATATTGAATTATGGACTAGTACTTCTTCTATATGCCAAGGAACACAAGAAGAAGCAATACTTTCATTAAGTCACCCTTGATTATGATATCCAACTTAGTTATATTTCCTAAATTTTGGAATTGTTTTCAGTACTTTTGGCCCATCTCTGATTTTTGTTTAACTTTTTATTTGAATTTGACTTGAAGACCTCCTAACAGTTGATAATTGCTTATCATTAATCTTCAAATTGTATTATCACCCTCCAGCCACCATTTACCAATAAGATTAGTTTAGTTGATAACAAAGTAATTATTGAATTTTTATATCATGTTGACATAGCAACTTGCAAGTTTTTAATAATATGAAATTATATCTAATCTCATGAAATTGTGGATTCAGGAGCCTTTTGTAAACATCCCTGAAGACACCATCCGGGAAGCACTAAAAGTTCTTCTTGGTATGCTTAAAGCTCTTTAATTAGTTCAATCTTATTTGCAATTTCAACTTCTCATTTTGCACGTAATAACCTTTGGCGATCTAAATAATAATGCAGATGTAAAGAACCACCCAGTTATAATTCACTGTAAGCGGGGAAAGGTGAGATTTTGCTCGATATTTTTAACTCACCAATTATTCAATATAGGAATAGATAACAACAACCATCTCGTTCGGAAAAATCTATATTTTTCCCGATAATGTCTTTGTGATTTGAGCTAATAGGGTTCTATTAGATAAGGAACAGATTTGATTCGAGTTTGATACGAAAAAACAATTTTTTTTCTCAAAACTATTAGATTATAAACCGAAAGAGTATTTTCTTGTAAAAATAGGTAATATCTTCCATTCTTGTTGTTTACAGCACCGAACAGGCTGTTTAGTCGGATGCTATAGAAAACTGCAAAAATGGTGTTTGTCATCTGTTTTTGACGAGTACCAGCGCTTTGCAGCAGCGAAAGCTCGAGTTTCAGATCAGAGGTTTGTAGAGTTGTTTGATATTTCAAGCTTGAAGCATTTGCCTATACCGTTTTCATATTTGAAGAGGTAACAAACACAAAAAAAAGTTATGCTAAATTGGGTTTTCCTTTCTTTAGCTTGTGAAAGTGAATCCAAGGTCCTACCTTTTGAATAATAAAATAGGAAAAGGTGATGAACTCCTTCAAAGCATTGCAGCAACAAAGGAGTAAATATTCTTCTCCCATTTTTTAGAATAAGATAAGAAAATTCATCAAGTAGTATATAGTATTAAGATGTATCTGTCTCTTCCAACTATTTTATTTTCTCTTTGTTTTTGTGTTTTTCTTTGCTGCTCCCTATTCATGAGCAATGAGTGTAGATTAGTCTTGATTTTTTTCTTGAGGCTAAGAGAAATTCAAGAAAGCTTGAAAAAGCATTGTTTTGTCAGCAGAGAATATTTCAAATTTCATATGCTATATTATATTTTTGCTTTCAATATTTTAACTTCATATATGCCAATTTCAGTGTGGTGATTATCATTATTGTGTTTGATAATCACATTAATGTGGGAGTGTTTTGGAGATCTATGTGATAGTATCACAGCTGCAATTGTGACCTCATTTTATTATATTTCGTTGTAATATCAACATCTTCGGTGGTCTAACACTATGAGATGTTATCAATTTCTTTATGAGTCATACTATGTCATAAATTTGAAGAACTTTATTAATTTTTCACTTCAATTGTGCAACTAATTAAAAGCATAATTTGTGAGACATTATTCCATGGCTAATACTTTTGTTGTGGTGAAAAGTTCTTTCTGTTGTATCTACCTCATCTCCATGTATAGTGTCACAACAAACAAGTTAACTACTCCATCTATCCATTATTACAAGCATAAATGTCTTTCTTCTAATATATTAAGAAAAATAGTTAGTGAATTTAATGTGTCGATTTTGTATTTTGATCTAAAAATACACTTTGTATATTACCGTGTAACTTTAATTTTTCAAATTTCAAGGTAAATTACTCTATTTTTAAATACATGTCGCAATCAATCACTTCACACACTCTAATGCACAATTTTGACCATTAATATTTTTAAGCGTCTTACTAACCGGTGTCTTCAGGGCAACGGTTAAGAAATCTACGAATAGAAATTTCGTTTTGGAAATATAAGATGTTACTTTTGATCAAATAATGATTATACAACTTTTACATGAAAATTTACTTGTCCTGGATGCTTAACCAATGCCCTTGGGACACTAGTTAGCATCCTCCTATTTTTAATTATCTATAATAAAAAACAAAAAAAAGATAATTTTAAAAATACTGATTGAGACAAATTGAATAACATCTTATATACTAACATTTGTTTTTATTTATTAGTAAAAAAATGATTAAAATAAGTCATGTTTATAATGCACATGATTAAAATGTGACATGCATTTAGAAACGGTAATATTAGTAAGAGGTATGTTTGGAAAACGAATATTAAATGTACCTAGTAAATTGGACAAGGACTTGTATTTAGGGGAAACAAATCTTTAAAGATGGTTTTATAATTAACGACGGAGGAAGTAGTAAGAATGAGAACAACCGGAAATGCTATAAATCTGTAATGTAAAGAAAGTTTGGAAGAATAGTGAGAATATACAAACAGTGAAATCACATGATATATAGGAAATACTCATATCCCATGTTGAAAAAAGAATGTGTAAACTCTTTCTCTTTAGTTCATTTTTTAAGGATGAGTTTAGCTGGGTATAAATGCGCAATATGTGATATCATATTGTATTCATTTGGACCATCAAGTAAATAATCCACGTACCTAATCAAAAAAGAATTTGGTGTAATTTATTGAATTTTCAAGATATACGGTGAGATGTTAATCTCTTGAAATCACTATCAGGACGCAAAGCTTCAATGATATATGTTGTTAAACTAATTATTATTATTCTGATAGATAAAAGACGTGAATTAATTATTATTATTATTAGAAATAATGATGAACTTTCTATTTGTAAATAATAATACTAATAATAATAAATCACGATAACTATTTCTTAATTTGATTAATATAAGTGGGGCCAGAAATAGCATAGAATATACAATTTAAAATCAAATAAACTATCAATTTAAATCCTAAACAACACTCTCCTATCTTCAATTTAATCTTAAACTACAAAAGATGCACGGAAAATTTTCAAAATCTTAAATTTTAATGTTACGTTGAATTTTAATTCACGTCTTAAGAAAGTATCGGGGCCAACCTAATATAAGGTGGATGTTAAGATGGTACATTTTGTTCACAAAAAACTAAAAATAGATGGTACATATTTTATTTTTTTGTAAACTGGTCTCTTTTTAAAGCCTTTTTTTCTATCGTTTTAAATACAAAATCATTTATTAAACAAATGTAATTGATTCTGTATAATATTTCTTTTTCAATCAATCATAAATTCAATTGATTTAATCTTTATTAAGATAATATCAATTTTAGTTTTATAAATAATAGGATATGAAACATATTCATCTAGTAATTTTTGTATATTGTTTAATGCTAAGACAATTTGCTTTGGTGATATGATATTACCAATGTACCAGACCTGTAATATACCTATAAAGTTCTTTTTTTACCATTAATCTTTTTTCTTTTTGAAAAATTCAACAAATTCATATCCAAACAAAACATTTTATATTGATAATTATTCACTGAAAATACATTATACATTATACTTGCAACTTTCTCTTTCAAAGACACTCTAAAACTATTTAAACCACGGTAGATTTAAATTTAAATTTTAAATTTGTTTTTGACTATTATTCTATTTGATAAATGAATTGATGTCTTTTTTAGATTGGATCAAAACTAAGAAATGCTTTGGAACAACAAAGGTTGGTGAAGTAGGATGCTATTGCTTGTACAATTACATTGGATTTGCCGTGTAGTTATCTTTTCAAAGTTGAAGGACAGGTTGCTTGGATATCCTTTTCATTTCAATGTGAAGAAAACTTTCCCTTTGAAATAAATGCCAATAATACATTTTCTAATAGCTAAATATATTTTTAAATATGCTCTTAAATATATTCGTATTTGGTTTTCAGTTGTATGATGAATAAACTCGTCACTAGGATTTTTTATCATTAGAAATCAAATTTAGTACTTTAGAATTTACAACACCTAAGCATTGCTATACATCAACCACTAGCGTTAGACCTAGTGGTTTAAATTATAAATAACGTCTCTGTTCAAATGGTTAGTATAAACATAATTTATGGCTAACGAAACCAAGTAAAGAGCAACATTCAAATACAAGTTCTTGTGTAATATAAGTGGGATCCGGATTACATAACTTTAGGGCGGGAAAAGTTATGTAACTTTGGATCAATTCCAATCGTTGGATGCATCTCATGGTCTATATATTAACACGTACCCACCTCCTTATTTGTGTTAAAAAAAACAAAAAATCAAGTTAGAGAGTGACCCATTTAATTTAGCGACCCATATCAGACCCGTTTCCTCAACCCATTTCACGTCCCACGACTTCAACCTGCCGTCGTACGTCGTGCGCCGCCGTAACCTCCGTCTATCTCGCCGCACACCGCTTCCTACAACCACCACTGTCCATATAGTCGCCGGATCTGTTCTCGCTTTAATTTTTTCGTGCAGAGAAAATGCACTGTATTGTTGAGCACAGAGAAGTAAATTGGATTTTTTAGATTTGATATGTTCTCACCTTAATTAGTGTTTTATATCAACATGGAAAGAAATTAAATTTGGTTAACATTGTATACTTTGGGTTGAAGACAAGAGAATTTTGCAGATTCGATTTGTTATGTATATAAGATGGAGAAGGGAAGGGAAGGGGTATAAGATGGAGAACAAACTCTCAGATTTGGGGGAAGGAGTTATTTTCAAACACTAATATGTGAAATTCTCAGATTTTTACCCAATGAGCTCTGAACAGATTCGTGGTGAACGAACAGGATGGCGGTGCGCAGTGGTCGACGGTACTTGGAAGTGGCCATGGATGGTGACCTGGGTTGTGGTAATAGGTGCTACTAACAAATTTGTGAAGAAAATCAAAATTTGAAGAAAAAAAATGCAGTACTCTCAGAGGGATGGTGATGGTTGCAGACGGTGGCGCAGTGGACAACGATTGTAGAGGCAGTCTGAAGGTTGAAGGTGGTGGTTTGTGGAGGGAGAAATGGGTCATGAATATGGGTTGTGGGTGAAATGGATCTCAATATTTATGTTTTTGTTTTTCTAATAACACAAAAAAGGTTGGAACATGTGTTAAATTCTAAACAATGAGATTAAATCAAAGGTCAAGAATAAACAAAGTAACATAACTTTTCCCGCAAAAAAGTTATGGAATCCGGATCCATATAAGTGGATGTGTTGTGACACTTGAAAGAGTTTGAGAAGAAGATCTAAACTCTAGTTAATCACACAACATATCACCAACTACTAACATTTTCCTATACATTTTAGTTTTAGTGTTGGCTCAACCTATACTATAGTTTTTTTTTTGACAAACAACCTATGCTATAGTTGACGCTAACATTTTTTTTATATGTAAAAATTTGTTTATGCGCGCACTCCATTTCCTGAAAAATTTGGAATTATGAATTTTTCAGAACTTTTTTTTCCAAACATAATCATGTTTCTGAATTTTCTCCATTTTTTTTTTAAATGAATTGAAAGACACTTTGGTAATTTTATATTGGGGGGGGGGTATGAAGACTAGATAGGGGGTCCCTAGTAGATTAAAAAAGAAACTGAGTGGGAAGCCCATAATGCAGCAAACCTTAGATTGGAAAACAGGCCAATATTGTGATTTATTTCCCTATTAGCACCTTCATTTTTGCAAATACAACTTTAAATTGTTAATTTCTATACATGTGCAAAATTATTTCACATCTACATCCAATAATGTGCCGCCATATTAATTAATGGATATGACAATTTATGTTATTTCAAGTTCATTTCATTTTGTACTTTTACTTTAGATCTAATTTATTTAGAGACAAAATTCAATTTCAGATCATGTTTATTTGATTTAAAAATTATTTTGTATTTAAAAAAGAATTAATCATCCTACTCTTTATTTGATTTAAAAACTATCAATGGTTTCACATTAGAATTAATTATCCAACTGTTAATTTGATTTAAAAAAAAATCTTTTTGAGATCTTGTTTAGAGACAACATTCAATTTGCTTTGCATACACACTAAAAGGTGGGGATGCTTTGTTTTGTGCCATGAATCATGAATGAAAAGCTATCTATGTGGCACTTCAAACATTTAAATTGATGTAGAACAGTAGAAGCAATGAATGAAAGAAAACAAGAGAATTGAATTGAATAGTTGGAGCTTAGCTCTCAACCATTGAATATAGATTTACAACAATACAAAATTGATTTTCTAATTTCAAGCCTCTTAAAAATGAGACTTGAATTGAATAGTTGGAGGTTAGGCTCTCAACCATTGAATATATATATATATATTCACAACAACACAAAATTGAATTTCTTATTTGAAGAGAATGAATAATAAGGCTATTACTAACCCCTGACCTATGTATATGTAATCAAATTTATATACATAAAAGGAAAGATGAAAATCACAACACTTATGTTAAATTGTTTACACCTAAGCTTCAATGAAATTTAATATGCTTCATCAAAGCTAATAAAATTTGCCAAGTGATCGTTGCACGTTGACTGCTTATAACCACTTATTATGCACTCTATATATTCACAAAGATTCATCGGCCATTGACTGCTCCGTTGCTTTCCAAAACTTTAGCTCTACGACAAGATTCAGAATGCATTGATCTCCGCTCTACATGCTTCTTCAGATCACTGCAAAATCAATATCAAAATAAAAGAATAAGTAATGCATAGATTAGTAAATTTATGCATAGTTTAGTTAAAGAATGATTCAGAAAATAGAATATCAAGATTCTCTAGGCAGTGTAGAATTTTAATTGCAACACACCTGCAGCGTGGTATTCTACATTCTGAGTCTTTGCAATTTCTGGAGTGAGCAGTTAGTATAAACCATATCTTCTTACAATGCTGGCAGCCGCCATTCACTCGAATTTCACACTTACTGGCATGAGAGAACAGCTTCTTGATCTGAGAACAGTTTGGATGAGAGCATGGTTCAGCCTTAGATGCGTGGCATTGAGATGCATGCTTCAAAATGTTCAGCAGTTTCACCATCTGTGTGTAAGTCAGTAGGTATGATCAACAATCTATTCTAGAACAAATGAGTACTGAAAACAATAAATCAAGAAAACTAAATTCATACCATTTCCTCATTTGACTCCTGATTCTCAGATTGACATACTGGTGTTGAACACTTTTGAGTCAACTGGTGTTCATTTTGAGTCAAGACAGTAGGATTGTGTAGATGGTAGAGGATCATCATGGAGGAATACTTGGCACGACGGAGTGTGTCAAACTGAAACTGAGACTTCTGGCAGAAGATCAAAAAGTTGTCCCTATTTTCAAACAATCTACTCTCAAGGACGATATTATTACGTTTAGTGTCGGCGGGGATATCATCAACAGAAGCCTGAAAATGGCACAAAATTCAGTGTTTTGCATGAAATTACTAATGATGAGAAAATTATATGAAAAACATCAGGTTTAGGTTGTTACCTGACAAAGTGTATGCACCTCGCCGTTCTTTGAAGTGTGTTCGTCAGAACTATGACATCTGAAATATGTGAAATGGAAGTCAATGAAAAAAAGCCCTTTTTATTTCATTCAATGCTAAACATTTCAAACATGTATTCAAGTTATCATACCTTTCACACTCCTGAAACTTCTTGCATTCAGTGCAAAACCATCGCTTCCCAGACACTATCACTTCATGGCAGTGCATGCATGAAGGTTGCAAGTGAGCTACGAGGAAGTTTTCTCTTGTAGGCAATATATTTTGGCCAACCTAATCAAAATTATGAAAATAACTTAAACTGGTCTATAAAAAGAACATTGCAACATTTCATTTACTCAAGTATAAAAAAGGATGTGGAACACTATAAACGGAAAAAGTGGATGAAAGTAAAAGACAAGATAGACATACTTTTTGCATCACCAGAATGTCTTTGGAAGGCTTGGCATGTCCCATGTCCTTCATTGTTCTATTTGACACTTGTTTCAACAACTTTTCATAGTCTCCTCTACTCTCTTTTTCGAGGGTGTTGGCTACTACCATAGCATTACCGCACCAGCAGTCACCATCAAAGTATGGCAAACGAGAAGCTGTCACCTTGGAGTTCCCTTTTTCAGTAGTAGGAAGAAAGAAATGATCATATACGTTGGTTAAACCAACGATAATATTTTCTTCGGTAGCCTTCTTTAGCATTGAAAGATACCTGCACAAATAAATAATATAAACAAATTAAAGATGATAAAAGAAGGAAAATTGTACTTTCAAATTCTCAATGTAATGTATACACTAGCTCATGAAAATTTAACACAAAAAGACACATACGAAGAAAGAAAGACTGACCAACGGCGTAGCTTATCATTCTTTGGAGTTTTTTGCTCTTCGGGATGGCAATATAGAATATAATCATCCCCTTTTACTGAAGGAGCACAGGCCCATATGTAGCAAGTTGAGAAACCATTTTTCTTGCAAAAATCAAGGTATCCGATCTGATGATAGGAAAAAAAAGCATAAATAGAAAGAATGGAAGGATTAAGTGTTCATTTTATTAGTTCTATTGACATAGAAGTAGAGTTTAAAATAAAAATACCAGTATCTCATGGTAAACGACTGTACGAAGGGCTTCTCCACTCTCTGTCCTTCTTTCAGGCCTAAAATAGTTGACAGAATCAAGATATGAAATGTATACACAACGCTGATTGGGATATCCGCATTCAGAGCCAAATTCCTGGACATACATTCCAAAAATGCATACATCTACTTCTTCGATTTTCTGAAACAGAAGTATAACCTGAAATCAACCAAGGGAACTTCTATTAAATCCTCTGAGACATATGAGAGTAGACATCAAGATACATTTAGTTCAGAAGAAACAATTAGTGTATTTATTTATTCGTTGATAAACCATTGAACTTACTCTTGATCTATAAGAGAATTCAGTAGGGTAATTCTCCTCCGGGATGATGTCCAGAAACTGTTTATTCACTTTCAATTGCTTGTCGACAGATAACACTTCTCTAATTGAAAGATTTTCTGCTGCTAAAACCTGCAATTTTACAGTAATTCAAGCCACATAAGTAAAGAATCTAGAATTTTCAAACCAATATAAATTTCGATGAAAAAGATCAATAATTTTAATAACAAATTTCAATTTACATGCATAAGAATAAGAAAATGTTAAGATATTTGAAGTTTATGTGAATCCATGCGGATTTCTAGGTATTACCTCATCAAGTTTCTCATTCCCTTCAACTTTTTCCCGGTTTTCTCTCTCTTGCATGAGACGCTCAAAAAGTCTTTTCTCTAAGTGGTCACTTAGCACAGTTCTTGTCAAGTCCTTAGCACAAAAGTTAGCAGCCTTTGAGGGAACATGCCGTCCATTTTCAATTTCTTTTAGGCGGCATAAAGGACATATGTACTCGGCACTGCAGTCCAAATCTGCTTTCTTGTTGTAGAGTGCACATATTTGATGCTGCCATCTTCCGCATTTATTGCATTCAACCCACTAGAAGAAACAGCAGTCATAAAGAGTTAGTTTTAATTTCTCTATATCAAGCTGAATTATATAGTAATGGATCTTAAAACTTACTGGTTCTTCAAGTACTTCATCATTATTCCTTTTTTCAAGATTTTTCTTGGAAATAGATGTCTCATTGAATTCGATTTTCTTGCCTTTAGAAGTCTTGTAACACGCAGAGCAAATGCAACCCTGTGCATCAACATCATCTTCTTTTGTACAGAAATATGTTCTCTTGACGCGGTTGCCACAACGTAAGCAAAAAAGTGGGACTGGTGCAAAGTAAAGTCTTTCCCTTTCACATAATTGGCAAGTGTTCGCATCAATTCCTGCTTTAGCCTCAGAAGTAATCTGTGTTAAAAGAATTGTTAACTTCTAAATGCGTTAAACAAATTCAAAAGCAAATATAATTATGCATATATCTAAATTGCAGGAATAGAAAATGAAATTTTAATCAAAATCGCAAACTATAAATAATTTATTTGTATTTGCAGATATTGACAAATATAAATACAATCTGTCAGCTGGTTCATGATACACACAAAATCCCCTAAATAGCTTAACCACATCAAGGTAATTGAAAACACTAAAGGGAGGAGTACTAACCTGAACAGATTCCTTTCTCAGATTACTAATATGTTCTGATATTTGGGGACGTGTGAACAAATCAATCAAGGAAACAGCATCATTTATTCTCTTAGAGGATTTTGTGTGCTTCTCTTGTTCAGCTTTTGGCTCACTGACTTCCTTTTGAGCATCTGTCCCCTCCTGGTTTAAGACAATTCCTTCTTGTTTGTCCTGTATATCAATAGGAACATGCATATTGGAATTTGCTCCAATGTCCATTTCCATGGAAATGTTGTCTATAACACCATGTCTTTCAAGATCTCTCTTCTCTTCACCATCATCATCAATAATATTAAGTTCTCTGTTAGTATTTACCCCCTTCTGGTTGAATTCAGTTCTGCCTTGTATGTCCTCTTCATCATCATCATCATCATCAATAATAATAACATCCTTATCGAGAGTAGGCATACTGTCGATTCCCACTGATATTTGGTGGCCAGCCTGTAAGCCTTTTGAGGGAATCATCTCGTGAATTGGTTGATCGTGACTTGCATCGTTAACTAAAGAGACATCACAACCAGACTCCATTATTTTCCGTCTTTTGTGGTTGATATCTAACTTCTGTGGTTGATATTCACTGAAGTCTATACAAGACAAGACATCAGGAAAATTATTGGAAAATTCTTCAGTGTTGCCATCATGAGTGGAAAATTCTGAAGTATTCACCGAGGCAGATTGAGAGAATGTAAAAGTTGACTTCGGAACACCCAATAGAGCTTGCACACGCTCATTCAACGTCTCCAGGTTCATATATTCCTCCTGCCAAATATGTAGAAAAACAATTGTGCTTAATTAACATCATATAGGTACAACTTGCATTTGATACTCTTATTGGCTATTATTATTAGCAAAAAAATAGTACTTCAATGCTCAGACACAATTCAAGAAACATCATACCTTTGAAGCAGCATTGGTAAGTAACGAAATTTCCAGCATAGGTGCAAATATCTCATTCTGAATGATTTCAACACTGAATAAAATTTATGGTTAGTATCGTCTCAATTCAATCACAATCTTGAGTTTAAGTAAATGCAACCACATTTCTGTGAAAATTAAATCACTTTCACTTACATTTTTCTTCTTATTGAACGTCGGTTGTATACCATTTCAGGATGATACCACCAGTCCGTGGAGAATCCTAGTTGATTTCTTAATTCATCAAAACATCTCTTTCGTGAAATGTTTGAGACAGACGAAGTATTCCCACCAAGATGAAAACCCTTAACAAGCATCTTCTCGCTTTATCAGAAGCTATTTAAATTCTGAAGCCATAAGAAATAATCAACAAATATAAGTTAGAGAAATTCCAACAATGTTCTTGATGTGCCATAAACTATAAAGAGGAAAAACATGATTAACATAAATTTTAAACAAGCTCACAATTAAGAGTGCATATATAAGTACCAATGTGAACAGCAATCAGAAATTGGATGATCAAGAAATGTTTAAGTAGAAATTGGATGAACACGAGAAAAAAAAAATTAAAGAAGACTAATCTGAAATGCCTTATTAAAGTATTGAGTATTGATTAACCATAGACCATTTTACTGTTAACAATCCTATGAGCCATTCAGCATGATACATCTTTTAATCAATTTAAATTTCACATAGAAAAAAACTTAACCAGCTTAAACCTTAGCTCATTAATGCTAGAAGTTAGGTCATAACATGAAAGCAAAATCTTTGAACATCAAAAGTATCAAACAGTATTGTTAAATAACAGATCTAGCGGCACGATATCGTAGCAGAATTTAGACAAACCGCATACGCTATTCAGTACAAAATATTGTCAAATAGATGTTACAGTGGCGAAGCTATAGCACTATTGCACCGTGGAATTTCAACAAATCGGTATTGTCAATCGCGGATCACGGATAAATAGAAATTAAAGCGTTATTCGGATTATGCTGCGCGCCGCAGTAGCCGCAAAATTCGCAATGTTTTCAAAGATTCTTGGAACTATTCATTAATTCCATTCAAATTCAATGGCCTTTTATCAATGTTTATTAAACCCACTATTATTTATAAACATTCAAAATTCGAATTCATTAATTCAAAGAAAAAAACTCATTAATTTGATTTCAGAATGTGAATATATTTTCTGAATGAAAACAAGATTTAATTAAAAAGATTGAAGTTATCATGATCAATTCATAACCACCCTGAATAAAATTAGGGTTACGGTTTAAGAATTGGAAAAAACCTCCATTCAACAACAGCAAAAAATTAGGGTTAGGGTTTTAGATTCTTGGAACAATCAACATTAATTCTGTTCAAATCTAATACTCAAATTGATTATCATCATCATCATCATCATCATTATTAAACCGATCATTATTATCAACATAGAAACGCTCGGATTCATTAATTCAGAGCAAAAAAAACTTGTATATTAAGGTTCATATTACGAATTGAATCTATGAATAAAAACAGAAATTAAGAGCAAGATTGAAATTGTTATCATCATTTAAAGTGAATTGAATAATTGCTTGATTTAAAAGAAAACCCCCAATTTCTAATCAATAAAATTAGGGTTAGGGTTTAAAAATTGGGAAAAAGATCAGATGTTGACGCAACTTGTTTATTAAAGGTTCAACAATAAATAAAGTTAGAGAGAGAAAGAGAAACATACAGGCAAAGTGGTGCTAACTTAAAGCACGTTGACGCAAAATCCTTGTTCTTTTTTTTTTGTTCTTTCTCAGAGCTGGCAATGTATTAATATACCTATGGTTTCCATAAATACGTTTCATTTCAAATGATCCTCCTCATTTTTAATTTCAGTCGTTGATAGTTTGATCCAATGGTTGTTGTTTATTTGAGGAGAATCCGATCCTAGTGAGTCATCATTTTTAATTGTTACTTTATCTAAATTAATATAACTGATTTACTGACTAATACTCTTCAACGTCTTGATATATTTACTTTGGTAAAAAAAAAAAGTCCTGATATATTTACTAAGCATATTTTAGTCTCCTTAATAACATTGAAAAGGTAGTAAATTTTGGGTCTCATAATTAGGGATTAAAAAAAATCACCTTTTCTTTTTTAAAAAAAAATCACTTTTTTTTAAGGAAAAAAAATCACTTTTAAATATTTGTATCTAAAAATCATTCGTTAAATAAATATCACTACAAACACAAAATAGCTTATGTTTTTTCATATAATATCTAAATTATTATATATCAAAATAACTTATTTTCTTTAATACGCAACAAACAAGGTTCTTAGAGATTATTTATAGAGGTTTTATGAAAAACAATATAAAGTTATTTTGAGTTTGTTTAACATGATACATATCACTTAAAAATGATTTTTAACTTGTTTGAAATGTGAGTGTTTATGGTCTCTATCTAAGTTCTAAGATATAGGTTCCGTTTAATGTTGATAATCATATTCAAGGCGTGTTGATCATTAAATATGGGTATTTTTTAACCTTGGGTGGGAGGGGGTCCTTTGTCGGTGAGTTTAGGCGGTTATATGATTTATCTGTTAATAAGTCATGTACGATGTATGATATGTTTGTGTACGGGTGGGAGGAAGGTGGTGAAGCGTGGAAGTGGCGGCGACGGTTGTGGGATTGAGAGGAGGAAATGGTAGGGGAGTGTAGGAGATTGCTTGGTAATGTGATTTTTCAGGATAATGGTTTAGATTAGTAGCAATGACAGTTGGATCCCGTGGGTGGCTACTATGTTCGTGGCACTAATCAGTTACTTACTTCCGATGAGAATCCGAATGTAGGGGTACTGTCAGACTTGATTTGACACAAACTGGTTCCTACAAAAGTATCAATTTTTTCTTGGAGACTTCGGTGTGACAGGTTACCGACCAAGGACAATCTGGTGGCGTGTGGAATTATTTCCTAAGACATGCAGTTATGCGTTAATAGCTGTGGTGGTGTCGAATCAGTTAGTCATTTGTTCCTCTCTTGTAATGGTTTCAGGGCTCTTTGGTCTCTATAGTCTGAGCTTGGATTAGGATTTCTATGGCGGAGCCGAACTCTATTGCTGACCATTTCGTTCATTTCACTTTTTCAGCTGGTGGCTCATTGGCGAGACATTCGCTTATGCAGCTTATTTGGCTTGCTTGTATTTGGGTAATGTGGAGTGAAAGAAATAATAGACTTTTTAACCAAAAATAAAAATCTCTAGAAAAGTTGTTATATAGCGTAAAATTTCATTCCTTCTGGTGGTTAAAGGAAGCTAATGTCACTTTTATTTTTTACCATTAGAGATGGTGGTCCTGCCCGCTTGTTTGTCTGGACATCGGTTAGTCTTGCCGTATGTTTTCTCTTTGAGCAGGATTTGTTTGAAAACTTTTGTCGTCTTCTGTAACACATCTTGTTCTATTGAAGCGCTTTGTTGGGTGTTAATATATTCCATTTTTGCATCTTAAAAAAAAGGTATTTAGTAGCCTGATTTTCTCCATTGATGAATTTAACCCAAGTAATGATGTTTCTATGTGTGTCTTAACTTGGTCGTCAGTAGTTGGTGGAAAAATGAAGGAAAAATTATATGGTGGTGGGAACCATTGGCGTCAAGTAAACGGAATGGCCTAAACTCTTCAAGATGGGTCTAAAGTTCATTAGGTGGTGTTAGAGATGACCCTTAAAATACAGAGCCGTTCCTAAGATTTTTGGTGTCTGGGACGACGAATCAATAAAGTTGTGTCATTTTAATTATTTGTATGTCTTTTTTCTTTTTTTTGAACAAACTAAAATGATATATTATAAACAATAATAGATCGCCCTGCACAAGGTGTGCAATGGGAAACCCACCCAAAAGTATTTACACAATTTAGGTGCTAACAAAACATAGGCACCAGTCGAAACAGATAAAAATAACTACAAATGAGCATCCATACAAGGAATTGGACGCTTCCACCAATCATGATAACTATAATTAAATGATGCTTGATTTGCCTTCAGCCATAAAAAAGAATTGAGTTTCACCTTCTCGAGCAAACCATCCGGAGAAAAAACCGCATTTTGGAAAATACAGTTGTTCCTCGCTTTCCATAATACCCAAACAGTAGCATACCTAATAATTCGAAGAAAAACATGGGTAACTCTAGGTAACCCTGCCATATTAGTGGACTGATTATAATAATGTCGAAGATCAGCAGACATCACCGAATAGATACCTAGCCACTACCAAACCTGGTACCATAAAGAACTGAATAACATACAATCCAAAAACAAATGATTCGCCGTTTTCGGATGTCCGCACCCTGAAACACAAGCCACGTTCTCTGGAGAAATCACGCGCCTGTACAACAAGTTGTCTTTGGTGGGCAGACGATTCCAAAAGAGACGCCACGCAAACATAGACACCTTAGAAGGAATCTGTTTGTACCAAACATCTACAACAAGACTTCTATCCAACGGTTCGCCTATAGTAGTAAAAAGTCTGTAAGCACCTTTTACAGTATTGCCGCTAGTAAGGTCTAATAACCATCTCCAACTATCAATAACATCATCCTGCAAAACAATGTTAGAAAGTAAAATTGTACACTCCCTCAAACTCTCCTCCTCCCATGCCAACAGACGACGACGCCACACCCACGCCTCTCCCCCATCTCCCCACCCCATACTCCACATCTCTTCCACCCTACACTCCTTATTCACAGCCAACTCAAATAGACGGGGGAATTTTATTTTCAAAGGTATTTCCGCCACCCACAAATCATACTAGAACAAAGTATCTCTACCATTACCAAGAACCCGCCTAGTGTTCTCATCAAACCACCTCCCGACTCCCTCCCCAACACCCTCCCGCACTCTACACAACATCCTCCACCAAGATGAGTCGTTTCTTCCCCCCTCTTGCAACCGCCCCCCACTCTCACCATACCGAGCTTTGAGAACTCGATACCACAATCCCTCCTTAGCAGTCAACATCCTCCAACACCATTTACCTAGCAACGATAAATTAAAAGCACCTATCCGCCTAACCCCCAACCCTCCGACATCCTTTGGAGTGCAAATGGACTCCCAATTAATCCAGGCAATTTTCCTATTTTCCTCACAACCCCCCCAATTTTTTTTTTTAAAAATATATTCAATAGAAGAAATTATACCTGCAGGGGATTTGAAAAAGGAAAGAAAGTAAACCGGAAGAGAGGATAAAACAGACTTCAAGAGAACCAGATGATCGCCGAAAGAAATGAACTTATTATTCCATTGCGACAGGCGAGAAACAATGCGATCGACAACAAGTTTCCAAAAATTAAGTTTCCTCGGATCACCACCGATAGGCAAGCCCAAATAAACAAACGACATAGTACCCCTTCGACAATTCATCACCACAACGGCCTCTGCCAACCAAGAGTCAGAAATATTTATACCAGTCAACATACTTTTGTTGAATTTCACTTTTAGCCCCGACACATCTTTAAACAACAACAAGACCACTCTCATGGTACACACATTTAACCAACTCTTGTCACCAATAATAATAGTGTCATCCGCGAATTGGAGATGAGTTAGCCTAACCTCATCCCCGCGGCCAATACCATACCCATGGAAGAGCTGCGCCCCCACCACCTGATTCATAAGGACATTAAACCCTTCTGCTGCCAAAAGAAATAGAAACGGGGACAAATGATCTCCTTGACGAAGACCCCTCTCTATTGGGAACTCATATGTCGTTTTTCTTTGCAAAAGATTTATTCATCATCAAGTTTCTCGAAAAATATATTTTCAATATAATTAATCCAAACAGGTTAAAAAGAAATATATTTGTAAAATACTCGGTACTAGTAAAAATAATAGTAGTTTTTGATGCCCCTACAAATGTTGTGATGCCCCTACAAATGTAAAACTAAAGCAACGGATGCAAAATAAAAAAAATGGTGGAGTAAATGCAGCATGATCAAGAGTGTGAGCAAAAATGTTAACTACTCCTCCATTTAAATGTAGTTTTGGTCTCTTTGTTTTAACAAATCCGCAATTTTAGTTTCTCTAAGTTAAATTTAATTTTGCGATTTCGGTCCCTCAATTTAAATTACACTCCCCTCTTCCGAGAGAAAATTGAATTAACACTCAACTCCCCTCTTATGTTAAAATATAAATGCACCTCCCTTTAAAAGTAAACTTTATACTCCCCTCCCCTATTTGAAGCTTGAATTACAAGCCCCTCCCTTAATAATTAAATATGCACTACACTTAAATCTATTTTAACATAAATAAATGTTTTTATGATATATATTAATTTTGAACCATCATTTAAGAAAAATTAATTCATTTTTTTCTTATTTAAATATACAATTCACTTTAAAACGAGCATACTTTATTGACTTTTGTCATTTCTCACATATTTTAATTTTTTTTGTGTTGTTTCATATTTTATAATAGGGTTTAAAACTATATGGTAATGAAATTGTGAATAAAAACTAGCGAAAAATTTGCATTCAAACTTTGATTGTATTTAAATGGACATGCAGTACTATTTCTCTTCGAAGTGTGTTAGATTATTATTTTTTGCTAGATTGTTAGAAATAAAAAAATATTAAGAGAGTAAAGTGTAAGTTTTAACATAAGAGGAGAGCGGAATGTAACTCAAGCTTCTACCAGAGGAGGGGAGTGAAATATTTTCTAATAATATGTTTTGAACAAAAGGGAGGGAAGTGTATATTTTAACATAAGAGGGAGGGAAGTGTAATTCAAGTATCTATCAGGAGAGGGGAATGTAATTTACTCTTAAAAATTCATACATTTGGTGCTTCCCATTAATTTAGTTCTCACTTTTGATAATGTAACAACTAATTGAGCAATGTGGCATTAACAATATGCTTAAGTGAAAGTCATGCAATAATTTGACTATTTTAAACTAAACAATACAATTCAAATACCTTTTTTTTATTTATTTCTGAAATAGTAAAAACATAAAACAAAATAGAGAAAATATGAAAAGTTGAATACTCACTTAAACCCAAATATGCTAAACACACATATCAAACCCCTTTCCAAAAACTATATTTGTAAGACGCCACTCGAAACATTTCTCCTCTTTAGAACGCCACTCAAAACATTTTTCCACTTAATCCTGAAATTGGATTTTGATTACCATCTAAATCTGCATCAAAGATGAATGAGGCGGTGGAGAAGCGGCACGAGGAGAGGAGAAAGAGGACGAGGAGAATGAGAATGGCCACAATGTACTTTTATTGAGCGTGAGATTGAATTGCTGGAATTGCAAGTTTGACATCTTCGACATGGAATGGTTTGGTGGTGGTGGAGGGTGGAGTTTGAAGGCTTTATGGAGTTGTGGTGGATGAGGTTGGTCGTCGGAGGAGGAACCCATTTATATCAGTTTGTGAGCTACGACGGAGAGTGAATGACTTGCTCGTGGTTGGGGTAGAGCGAAATGGTGTGAGTGAGTTTGGTCCTAGGGTAATTACTAATTCCTCATAAATGACAGGTTTCCAAGGGCTTTTGTGTTTCATAGGAGTTTCAATCGCTACACACAAGAAAGAGGAAATTAAATTATGTTGGTCGCTTTGAAAAAAAATCTTGAAAACATTAGTTAATAATCCTTCACTTAAAGCAAGCTTGTTTCAAAACATTTTAAGACATTAACGTAAAAACAAAAAAGGGAAAAGAAGAACACATAAGTATTTTTATATTACTTTAGAATCTAACACTCAATATAACCAACTGAAAGTGTGATTTCTTCTTCTTCACTCGAAGAACTTAATCCATTATAACCAAACTAACTAAGTAATAAGTATATTAACCAACCTCAACATATGTTTAGTATTATAATCTAACAACTCATGAACCAAACAAATTATTCCTCTTGTTAGGTTATAATCAAATTCCCAATGATAGATGTTGCATCTAAACCAACTTGGATCTTAAAAGATCATCAACAAAGGATCCCCTAATTTGGATATTTAAGTGGATCTTATATACATTACTCATTTTTTAATTTTTAAAAAATTAGTACTTAATAAACACTCAATATCTTTCAAAGTTACTTGTACATATAAAAATATATTTAAATTAGAAAGATCCACCAATATTTTTAAAAGTTACTTGTACTCTCTTTATTTTTTATAAAAATGGTTGTTTAAATAACATTTCTCTAAACTATTCATGAATGCAACATCAATGTGGCACTTCAAAAATTTAAATTGATGTAGAACAGTAGAAGCGATGAAAAATAAAGTTGAGAGTTATTAAATTGAATATACATTCACAACAATACAAAATTGATTATATTGTTTTATGAGAAGGAAAAAAACAAGGCTATTGCAATCCTAATCTAAATTGAATACATATTCACAACAATACAAAATTGAATCTCAATACTTATGTTGAGAACTATTTTTTACATACATTTAGCTTCAACGAAATTTAATTCGCTTCATCAAAGCTGATAAAAACTGATTTTGATAAGCTTAATCACTAACTATATGAAAGCTGTATAGTAGCTTATAGTTGTTTACTGTGAACTCTTTATATTCACAAAGATTCATCGATCAACAACTTCTGTGTCACTTTCGATTCTATATACTTCTTCAGATCCCAGCAAAATCGACATAAATAAAAAATGAATGAGTATTCATGAATAGTTTAGCCAAAAAACATGACTCTGCTGTGAAGTGAATAACTATATTTATGCATAATTTAGGCAATGAACAAACTGACACCTGCATCGTGGTATGCAAATGCAATTCACATTCTGAGTCTTTGCAATTCCTAGACTGAGCAGTTAGTATCTTTCTACAGTGCTGGCAGCTCTGATTCAGCCGAATTTTGCATTTACTAGCATGAGAGAACAACTTCTTGATTTGAGAACAATATGTATGAGAGCATGGCTCAGCCTTAGTTGCGCGGCATTGAGATGCATGCTTCAAAACGTTCAGCAGTTCACCATCTATGTGTAAGTCAGCAAGTAGAGGGAATATAAAATTTATAAAGTGAAATTTGAACTACAATCCGTAACAAACAGTTAATGAAAACTATAATGCTCGAGATATAACTGTGTTCTTACCAGCACCGGTTTCTGATTTTACTCGTCTTGATTCAACTTGTGTTGATTGATGGCAATCAGCATCTCTCTCCTTATATTCTGGACAACAATTATCACATACTTTTCTAACTGCCGGCAGAATAGTATTCTTTAGATGATAGAGGATCATCATTGAGGAATACCTGGCGTGGTGGGGTGTGTCAAACTAAAAATGATTCTTCTGACAGAAGCTCAGAAAGTTACTTCTATTTTCAAATAATGCATTCTCAGGAAAAATGTCCTCACAAGAAGAGAGGGACACGGCTGAAACAGTACAGAACAGGCGAAAACACAAGCAGCACGGCAAAGCAAAAACCACCACAAAATAGGAAAGCTAACAGCCTCCTAAGAAGATGAAAACAGAAATAAGAGATCGCACCCAAAGAAAACATACAAAAAACACCATAAAAAACCAAACTTCCAAAAGAGCTTTCTACCCAAACACTCTAGGATTCCAACACCATTCATATAGAACAAACAAGACGGAATTTTTAGCGGGTTCAAACTCTATTGCCACGAGAGAACCTTGACTTCATCCACCATTTCATCAACCTCCTTGACCCTATTGTTAAAGATCCAGTCATTTCTCGGCTTCCAAATAACCCAAATTGCCAAAAGCCAAATTAACCAAGCCCCTCTCTTCAATTTCTTCAAATGCATCTCACCCAACCAACCATTAATGTGAAAAAATAAATTTGGCGATGTAATGACGTTGAATTGAAACCACCTCATCACCTCCAACCAAACTCTAGATGTCACTCTACACTGTAAAAACAAATGCACCACCGTTTCATCTTCAAGCCCACAAAACACACACCTCTTAGAGTCATCAACCGCCAAAAGATGTCTTCTCATAAGATTAACCTTGGTTGGAATGCGATCAAGAAGCAAGGTCCACGAGAATGCCAACACCTTTGACGGTGCCTTACTCTTCCAAAGATTTCGGAACACCACCTCCTCCTCCCCACTCCAAACCCCCTCTACTAACCGCAGGTCTTGTAGGATTTTGTAACGGGATGATATCATACTGTTTAGTGTTGAAGGGGATATCATCCACAACGACTTGAAAACAGCATAAAATTTAAAGACTATACTAAATTGCATGGAACTACTAATGATGAGAAAAATCATATGAACTTAACTTCAGGTTTAGACTGTTACCTTTTAAGTGGTGTGGATGGACCTCATTTTTAATTGAAGTGGGTGCGTCAGTGGTATGACATTTGAAATACTCTCTTCGTCCCAAAATATAAGCAAAAATTGGTCAAATTGAACCAAATACATTAACTTTTGTTGACGAATTTTTGCTTACATTTTGAGACGGAGGGAGTAAATTAAAATATGAAAGTCAATAACAATCTACTCCGGTACTAGATTATTAATAATATCGTTTGATTTTTTTAAATTGATAAATATTTAATTTAATAAAAATGTACAAATATGACTAATATCGATTGTTATAATAAAAATAATTATTGACCAAAGAAACTAAGAAAATAATTTTATTTTAGAATTTTAAAACAATAAATT
>Ga0315914_1002729_pt1 | contig 26937 bp, 14 predicted proteins | sample MpolenodulesMG_FD_203920 | JGI IMG/M metagenome (GOLD analysis project Ga0315914, IMG submission 203920) | Medicago polymorpha root nodule microbial communities from Los Angeles, California, United States - elongated nodules | ecosystem: Host-associated > Plants > Roots > Nodule | place: USA...
CCACCGTTGAGGGACCTAATTGGACCCTCACCCTAGAATTCACCAATAAACTTTATTCAAAAGAGCAAAATAATTATAATAAATATGTTTCTAAAGAGTAATAATATATTAAAATAGGTTGGTGCTTATGGAAATAAGATTATAAAATTTAAGAAAGTAAATTTCAAAAAGCGGGTGCATGGCGGGGTTGGGTGCGAGGCGGGTGTAAGCATCCCCTGGCCCCCGCCCCGCCCCGTATTAAAAATCTAAATTTCTCCCACACTCAGACCCGGACTCAGTTAAATCGGCATTTCCCCGTTAAATTTGGGGCGGGACAGTCGGGTCTGGCGGGGCGGGTTTTGTTGCCATGTTTATATATGAGGATTCTTCTCTCCACTGAACTGCAGTAACAACATCACACAATTATACATGGTAATTGATCTTAAAGATTAATTTAAGATTGTCTGGCCACATTACGACAATTGAGATCGATTACAGTTTGTCGCAGTTACTATGTAGAATCCAAAACTTGTGGCAACGTTGACAAAGCACATTGTGCTACACATTTTTGCATTTCAAGTTGGCTATGATTACCTCTTTCCATCTTGTGGGGAATTGTGGTTAGTTAGAATCTTGGTTAGCAGTTGTTAAATTTTAGTTACAGATTGTTAGATCATTTCCTATGGAGGTATTTAAGCAAGTTTCATAAAATGATGAATCACTTTTTGAGTCATTTTTTCCCCTATTCATTGAAGATATTCTTCGTGTCAAATGATGTCTTTAAATTCAATACTTATTGTATTTGTGCATTTCATATCAATTTCAACATGTCCCAAGGTGTAGCTCAAATAGGAACTAGGACATCGAAATGAGTTTAAGGAGATTTAAGATTCAAATCCTAACTACTAACATAACATATTAACTTACATTTTGTTGGTTCCTAGTAGAAGTGACAAACACCACCTAAAATTCAAATAAATGCGATGTCTCAAATTCCAACTCGGGTAAATATGTCTAGCCTAGCAATATCAATATTGTTAGTTGAGCTAGGTCTTATAGACATCATATTAACTAACAATTGCTTATTAAAATGGCAAATTCTATGGTACACCCAAAGATTTGAGTGTATTGGTACACCAAATCAATAAATTAATAGTTAAATGTGTTATATTTTGAAGTGAAAAATTGTTTTCTATCACCTATAATTATAATAATTAAATCTTATTTAACAAAAACGTCAACTAAATAAAATTTAATTTTTCTGAATTTTTAGTACTCATAATAGAGAATTTTGATTATTTTTTAAAATAAAATGTAAAAAATATTAGTATGATTTTTATAAACAATGAAATGATGTTTTTTTCTTATGAAATGACATTTTTTAAAATATAAATATCGACAAATAGCTCTTTATTACATTAAAATAATAGTTAATGTAAAGATTTTTGAAGTAAGAGTATCGATACACTTTAATTTACAGGTGTACCGTAGAAGTTCTTCGAAAAATATTACTACCATCAACATTGTTGTTTTGTTCTTATTGTACGCGTCACATAGAAAAAGCTGAGTGAGAAAAGAAAGTTGTGAGAATAAATCAAAGTTCTGTATCTCAATTTGGAAGCTACAAAATGCAAACTTCTTCTCTGTTCTCTCATTATCCTTTCGGCATTTTCTAGCGACGACCTTTGCTTCTATTAGACAAAAAAATATTGAGTTTAAATTATTAGGCTTTTATATTACTAGGTTATCACATTCTATTATGTTTTATTATATATTCGCTTGTAATCTGTTAGGCAATATCATTGAAATATTATTGGAAGCTCTAGCTGTCTCTTTGTTATTTTATTGAAACCATCTATTGTTAACATGTTATCACGAGTATGGTTCGATCCACCTTGAACCACCGATTGCTTCCTTTGTCGAATTCCCAAATGTTTGGGAAGAATGTTGTCTAATTGATTTTGTTTAATTTCTGGTGTTTGGTGTTTCAGATTTTTTGTTGTTGGTTGTTTTGAAGAATTTATTGAAGAAGATCATGTGTTGGTGTGCACGTAGTTGCAATTCGTTGGGTTCCATGTTCAGGTTACTTTGTTTGTCTTGCTAGTTTTATGGGATTATGGTTATACTTAACTATTAATTGTACTATTTTTTCTTTATGATTTGTAACATTTTACTTTTTATCAATACAAAAGAGTGTTAGGTTTTTATCTCTTCTTAATTCATCCATGTTTCTTCGCATATCATGATAGTTTTTTGGTTTTAAAGGTGATTGTGGCCTGTATCCGTTTAATTTGTTTGCATTTATCTATGTGAGTAATGATACATAGACATCCTTAAGTGGCAATACACCCTTGGACACCCACATAAAAATCGGACACGTGGTCATATGGACCCCACACAAACACACTTTCTCTTTCATCTCATCTCATCTTATCTCTTCCAAATGCATGGGGTGTACAAAGGTGTATGGAAATAAAGGGTGTCTATGTAACATTTTCCTATCTACAATATCAAAATTTGCATTGTATACGAACCGCAGTTTAAAACATGATGATCAGTTTAAAAAAAAACGGAGATAATTATTAAAGAGAAAAGAGTGTGTCTTTTAAGAAAATGGTTTGAGAGCTAAAGGTATAAAAAAAAGTGTGGCATGATCAATTGGTGATATGATATGAAAAGAGATAGAGAGAAAATAGATGTGAATGAGTGCTCGGAAAATTGGAGTGTCCATGTATCATTGTTGAAAATCATATGTGTGAAATTTTATCACATGTCATTTGATGATTTTTTTTATATGAAAATAGATAATGTAATGTCAAAATTGCTAAGTTGGACACACTCTTCCAAGTTTAAACTAGGGGAACTAACAATTGTGTGCATGAATTTTTGTGGTCCTTACCACCGGCAATAAAAAAAAAATGAAAGGGAAAAGAACATAATAAATATCGCAAAGAGGGTTTTTAATTTGGAAAGTTATAATAAATTTGAGGGGCGAAATTCAAAGAAAATACTTATACTATCGTTCATTGTTTTGTTCTTATTAATTGTACACACCATAGAGAAAAAACTGAGTGAGAAAACAAAGTAATGAATGAGAGTGAGCCGTGCCATCTTCCAACTTCAATGCTACAAAATGCAACTTCTTCTCGGTTCTCTCATTACCCTTTAGTCATTTTTTGTGTTGATTTTTGCTTCTTAAAAAATGGTTGAAGATGAAGATTAAAGAAGGAAGGCAAAAATTGCAGTTGTTTCCAATGTTCTACTTGCTTCGTTGTTGTCTTTGTTTATATGTTATCAATTATATATGTTCCGAACTAAGACCCAATCCAGTCTCAAACTCGGGTCACTCGAGAACCGAATGCCTAGTAGTCCATATAATGGATACGCCTTAAGTTCCACTGGATCGTGGTCCGGACTCCCCATCTGGACCGAACAGTCCGGATCCAATGACGTGACTAACATTAGATCATCACAAGTGTGAGGACACTTGTCCGGGTGAAGGCCTATAGGCCAAACACTATACTCATTCCCTATAAATACAAACACATTGTTGGGTTAGATATCTTACTCTTTATTTGTCTCATTCTCTTGACCACTCAGTGGCTTGAGCATCGGAGCACATGCAGATACACCCCCTCCGTCCAGTGGAGAAGTACTCACGGCAGACCACAGTGGACTCACGACGAGTTCCTCCCTCTTCGCAACAATAGTCAACTCTCAAACCATCTTCCTTAGGTTCGAAAGGATCATTGGTGACTTCAATGGGGATCAAGTCTGAAAACTCTCCCCTAGCCTCGACCTGGGGCAGCTGTTTCTCTACACCTTAAAGTTCCACATCACTTGAGAATCGAGACCAATGGTAGTTTACATTCAACACTCACACTCCTCCCAACGAGACGCCTTTTATAAAGAATAAATCCGTGAGGGCTTACACCCAAAACGAACAATACTTTATAACGCGATGTACGGTACTTAAGGGAGAAACATATCAATATATAAACTCATGTTATCAAATATCAGCTTAAAGGCCATTGACTCATGATGTACTTAAAGGCCATTGACTGACCAATAGAAATTCCCATCTAAATGAATCAATCAACTTGCCGTTCCACTTTTTACACCCAACACTTTATGCTGTATGTCCAAACCATTATGGATCCACTCATCAAACATTGTCTTTTGTCAATATATTCTTGATTCTTTGCTGCATTTTCCAACGTGTAAGATGAATTGTAAAGACAATTGCCAATGTGGCTACGCAAGATCCCATTATACATGCAAGAAGGGAGCGATGCACACACCTGAAGCAATATTACACACTTCATGTGTGGTTTGCTTAAGTAAGAACAACTCCAACAACTCCTCTTCTTGTTATATATAACACAGAAACACTCCAATCCTAACTCAACTCACACAACTAGTACCCTAGCATCTCATATTTAGCTAATTCCATTTTCTTCTTTTCAACACAAACTTTTCACACAACCAGCCTCAAAACCAAAATGGTATCCATTTCCATGGTCATTGCTCAAAAGTGTAAGCAGCATGCATATGGTGAAGGTGACGGTGATTGGTTTGGTTATGCATCTACAATATGCATTAAAGGAGATTATTGCAGTAGGAATATTGGAGATACAGGTTCTGCTGATCTAGTTACATACATGGAAGGTGATGATGACGATGATGGTGGTTATGACTATGCTCCAGCTGCATAAAAACTTTAATGTGTTAACTTATATTAGTCAGCTAGCTAATTAGTATTAAAGCATATATATTGAAGATATAGTCGTTATTTACGGGTTAGAAATTACTAGTACTTTAGTTTGTGAGTACCTATAAATAGGCTCGATGTCATTAATTGTACTTTTTTCTTCTTCTTTCCATTGTAACATCTTACTTTTATCAATACAAAAGAGTTTTAAGTTTTATCTCTTCTTCATCGATGAATGTCATGTTACTTAGCATAGCATGATATTTTAATGGCTTTTAAGATAATCAAGGCCTATACCGGTTGCATTTGTTTGATTTTTGTAAAATATCAACATTTGCATTATATACAAACCGAAATTTAGAACATAGTTAGTATTAAAAGAAACGAAATGGGACCTTGAAATGTACTACTCTTAAAGTTTTATGTTCGATTTCATCCCATATCAAATTTGGTGGACTAGTCCATACAAAGTTTTGCTCTAGATTTAAATCGAACTCCCATAAGTGGATGGTGAGATGGAACCTCTCAGATTAATCGGTCATGAGCCGGATATCAACTTTAAAAAAATAAAAACGAAGATAATAATTCAAGAAAAAAGAGTGTATCCTTTTGCTTACAACTAGAACAAGAACACAATGTTTTTATTACGAGGCGTAGAAGTTCCCTATATATTATAGATTACTTATTTGTATTAAAAAGTATCCACTAGCAAAATACTCTATTATATTATACATGATGATTGTTGATATTTAAATATGTAAGAGCATTCTGCTCATCTGTTACGAGACATATGTGCTCCTTTTTGCCAAAGCCAACCCATCTCAGGCTCGACTTATTACTAACATTTTGGATTCCTTCTGTTTCAAGTTTAAAAGTCAAATTGTATAAATCTATCGTTTATGCTTCCTCACGAGTCACATAACCTAGAAATCCATAACTAGCATAGCACAAATTCAATTCACTTCCAATTTTAGAAAGTACCTTGTATTTAAAATGTATCATGGAAGACAGAAAAAAGAAGATTTTGTCGATATCATAGATAGAGTCACCAACAAGCTTGCATCTTGGAAGGATAGGGTTCTCAATGGGCCAGGTCGTGTAACTCTTGCAAACTCAATTTTGACTTCCATTCCATTATATGCAATGCAAATTCAATGGATGCCCTAATATGTTTGTGATCATCTTGACAAACATGGTTGAACATGGGATCAACAATTTCATTTGGAAGGGGTCAACTAATAATGAGTTGAACATATGGTTGGGCGGAGTAAGGTAATTTGGTGGTCTCGGGGTGTGAATAGACAGAAGGCAAAATAGAACATTACTAGGAAAATACAACATCTTTGATCTAATATTCTCTCTTATAAAAATCTTCAGGGATCCGATATTTTTCTTGCAAAGAATATTAAAGGGCCTCCAACTTCAAACTCTATTATAAAATTTCTTAATTTCATAAATGATGGTTTTCGTTTTAAGATTGGGAGTGGTAAACCCAACATTTGGTATGAACCCTAGCTATCTAAAGATTCACTTTGTAACCATGTTCCTTTTGTTGATTTCCAAGACGTCAACCTTCCAATTTGTGATATCAATAGGAGTAATAATTGGCAGTTAATTAAAGTGTGTCTCTACTTTTATTCCTCCAGACATGCATGATAATATTTTGTCCCATTCCTTCCGGTTAGTCGATGGGGTACCAGATAATTGGGTGTGGAATCCTTCTACTTTTGGAATATACACTGCAAATTCCGCATATATATATATGGTATGTTTTAATGAATATGTTACATGGAACTAGATATGGAAGTTAGAGATCCCAGCAAATGTACAATCCTTCTTATGGCAGGTTTCTCACGATACTGTCCCCACTAGGTTTATTTTAAACGACAGAGGTATTCATGTTGACCCAACTTGTCCTATTTGTGATATTGAGCATCAAATTGTGGTACATTGTCTATTTACTTTTAATCGCGCGAAGGTTGCTTGATATATCGCAGTGGGCTCTAATCTTGTTCTACCAATGGAAGATATTTCCCTTCTTCAATGGACTCCTGAAGCTAATAACAAGCTTGGAATAACCATCCCCATCGTTATATGGGTTATACGGTGTGCGAGGAATAAATTTTTAGGCTTGCAAGACTTCTCTCATTAGTCTTTTAGCCAAATTTTATTTTCTTCATATGGATGTTCTCTGCGCTTATGGTTTTCCTCCTCAGTACAGTCTCCAAGGCACCTCAAGATGTTGTTTCATATTGAATGTAGACTGGAGTGCCTTAACAAACCGAGGTGCTGCTCAATTTAGAGGGTTAATAAGGGATCATAATGACAATTTATGTAAAGGTTATTATGGTAGCATTGGTTACGCTAACATTCTTCCCCCAGAGATCATGGCTTTGTTTCAAGTCATTCATCTTTGTTGGGAAGTAGGGTTCATACTTCATTGGACCGTGCAACTTCAACATACTTTTCGATAAGGTAATATGAATACAAACATTCTCGCCAAACTTGCTTCTAGAGCTTCTAGTAACTTGGTGATTCTCAACAATCCTCAGATTGAGTTTCAGTTACTCCTTCTTATATGCCATGGGAGTTTCATTCTCTCGTGTTTAGTCTTTTTTCTGCTTTCTTTCTTTATTTCTTTCTTTTTGGATTATTTTTCCCATGTAACAAAAAAAAATATACCGATACACGCACATACACTTACGTGCATATTAGAGCATACAATATTTAACAATCACTTGGTAACAGATTACTATTTCCAAGAATGAGTGGATGCATTGTAGCAAATGTCTAGAAATAAAAGTTAATTTTGATGTAGAATAATTTAGAAATCAGTTTTTAGAGTTTTTTTTTTTTTTAAGAAATAGAAGTTATTTTGTGTTTGCTTGCCAAAACAAAAACCACTTTTTTTAAAATCAATCAATTATTAAAAAATGATTTTTTTAAGAGAAATTATTTAAAACAACTTCACATATACACATCTATTCATTGAACATCCATTCTTTCAATTGTCATTGGTGATTTTTTTATTTTTTTTATAAATTAAATTAGACACCGTAAAGTCTATATCAATGAGAAATGCAAAAAATTTCAGGTTAGACGTATTCATTCAAATTCAAACTTGAATCCTCATAGTTGTGTGCATGAGTTTCAATGTTGCTTACCACTAAAAATAACAATGTGATTTTTGGATAGTTAAGTGTTTAGGTAAAAAAAAATGAAGGGGGAAAGTACATAAATAAATATTGCGCAATGAGTCTTTAATTTGGAAAATTATAATAAATTTGAGGGGTAAAATGCAAATAAAAATATTACCATCATCACTCATTGTTTTGTTCTTTTTGTATGTGTCGTCACAAAGAAAAAGAATGCAAATAAAAATATTAGCATTATCATTCATTGTTTTGTTCTTTTTGTATTTGTCACAAAGAAAAAGCTAAGCGAGAAAAGAAAGTAATTAAATTGAGTCAAAGTTCCGCCTTCCAACTTCGAAGCTAAAAAAATGGAACTTCTTCTCTCTTTACCCTTTAGTCATTTTCTAGTGTCAAGTTTTGCTTCTTCAAAAATGGTGGAAGATGAAGATTATAGAAGGAAGAAAAATATTGCAGTTATCGCCATCGTTCTATATGCTTTCCTCATTGTTTTCTTATTCACTCTCAATTTCTAATCACATGTGGTAGTTTTTCATGTGCATTATTCGCACAATCTATTTTGACCATATTTTATTTTTACTAATATATAAAGATAAATGTTAGTGTATAAGATGTTGTTTTTTGTTTTGTGTTAGATATAAGATGTTGTTTAATGTGTCTCAATGCATATTTTTTGTAAGAAAATCAATATTTTATAATTTTTCATTATAGATAATTAAAGAATATTGATTGATGGTTAAATTTGTACATTGAATATGTGAAGTGATTGACTGCGAAATATATTTGATATTTAAGAGAGTTTTGATGTGTTGTGCCAAGATTGAGACGAGTTAGAAGTTCTTCAGTACCATAATATTTAGTGTTAGCATGTGATGTCTTTCTCATTTGTGAGATTGCTCCTGACGTACTTTAAATGATCATTTAAGCTTTTTGCATGACTCAACAGCGGTATTAGAGTGAATGATTCGATGAAAAGACAAATAAATCTACTTGATCTATTGTGGATGATCCTCAAACTCAACACAACGGTTCGAGAGCTTTGCCACTTGGGTGTGCAGTGTTTGAACAAGTTGTAATAACCCCAAATTAAATAGCATCCAAGCAAAATTATTAGTCTTGTTGCCGCATCATTGGCTTCCAAATAATATCATCAAAGGACAACATTTAATAAACAGAAGAAATGACAAAACTTAAAGGCCATTGACTAACCAATAAAAGTTCCTAGCTAAATGAATCGATCAACTTGTCGTTCCACTATCTACATCAAACACTTTATATTCCCAACCATTATATGCATCCACTCAAACATTCTATTTTGTCAATATTCTTGATTCTTTGCTTCCAACGTGTATGCTTAATTGTAAAGACAATTGCCAATGTGGCTGCACAAGATGCAATTACACATGCAGGCACGTAATCATGCTCACACCTTTAAAAAAGATGCACACTTCTTGCATGGTTTGCTTGTGGTAGAACAACTGAACAACTTTTCTTCTAGTTATATATAACACACAAACTCTCCAATCCTAACTCAAACACAACTCAACTCAACTCACACAACTACCTTAGTTAGCATATCATATAGATAATTCCATTTTCTTCTTCTCAAAACAAAAATGGCATCCATTTCCATGGTCATTGCTCCAAAGTGCAAGCAACATGCATTTAACGGTGAAGGTAACTGTGATTGGTTTGGTTATACAAATATATCTTACATTGAAGAAGATTATCGCAATGGGGATCGAGATTCATGCGGGGAAGGTGATGATGACGATGATGGTGGTTATGACTATGCTCCCGCTGCATAAGATTCTAATGTGTTAACTTTCATTTTAGTCACTTGTTAGTATTAGGCATGATAGTTTTTAGTGCTTTTAAAGGTCTTTGCTATGACATTGCAACTGTAATTGTTGCTGTAACGGCTGCATTTGTTCGCATTTTCCTACTATCAAGATTTGCATTGTATCACAATGATTAGTATTTCAAGAAACCGAGATTATATACAAAAAGAAAATAGGCGCGCATTCTTTTGTTGAAAAGTAGAACAATAAGATAATATTTTATTGGCTAGAATCATGCTAAGAAATGGTCTAAAGAAATTGTTTAAGGAACACATAAAAATTAGTTTAAAAATACAAGCTAATCACTTGTTAAGGTTTAAATAATCAATTCCTATATAAAGGTATAATTTGTTAGCATTTTTATTGGAAAATGTTTAATTACACCCTATTGATATATACACTTTCAGAGATAAATAAATAGAAAAAAATGATATATAATAAATGAGATAGATTGGTGATTGGATAAGAATATAAATATAGTGAAAATGATATGTTGAATGCATTCCTGAGATAGTATCATTGTTGTAAAACAGATAGAATGATGAAAAATGGTAGAAAAATTGTTTTAAATTCAATCACATGTCATTTTATGTTAGGAAAACAATAAAAGAAAATGAAGGTAAATATTGTATTTTTATATTAAATCTAACTTATTCTTAGAGCATATGACAAAGGAGTTGAGAAGTTTAAGTTATAAAGTTCTGATCTTGGAAAAAGAGAAACTATATTAACATTTTGTCATTCATTAAAAATATCTTTCAAAACCAATTTTTAAGGTGATGAATGTCTAGCTTTATTTATAAACAGTAATATATTTTCTATGTCGGACATGAAATTTTTCCAATACACCCTCTCAATAATCTTGAGGGTGGTGTATCAATATAAACAGTGACGGATCTTCTCTAAGACCCACAGGTGCCATGGCATCCCCTAGTTTTTCTAAATATACTATATCTGGTATGAAAGTTTCATAAGTTTTCTTGTGCCACAGTGGATAGGGGGTGCGTGGTTCTTCAGGACCCTCACCCGTGTACTGGATTCGAGCAAAAATAAACCACTAGACCAATTAATATTTTTGATATTCTTTGAAATAGCTTAATATATATTCCATAAGCTTTTGACACCCCCAAGAAAATAACTCAAGATCCGCCGGTGAATATAAACAATAAGTTATCTCATCAATAGACTTTGTTAGAGTATTAACATTTTTTTGTTCATCAATTAATCTAGTGGCTATAGAAAGTTCAAACTTCAACCTCTACTAATGTCCTTACCAACTGAACTCACAGAAACAACGATAAAATTTTGATATCCGACTTAACTAAATTTTAATTTATAATATTTTCTATGTGGAACTTGGGTCCCAATAGAAAACAACATGAATAAATATTGCAAAAAGAGTCTTTCATTTGGAAAATTATTAGAAACTTGAGGGCAAAAGTGCAAAGAAAAAAATGTCACTATCATCATTGTTTTTGTTCTTATTGTACGCGCCAGAAACAAAAACCTGAGTGAGAAAAACAGTAAGAGTGAGTCAAAGTGCCGTCTTCAAATGCAAACATATGTTCTTCTCTTTCCTTCTCCTCTTCTCAGTTTTCACATCACCCTTTAGCCATTTCTAGTTTTCAGAGTTTTTGCTTCTTCAAAAATGGTGGAAGATGAAGATTACAGAAGAAAGGCTAAGATTGCAGTTGTAGCTATTGTTGTACTTGCTTCTCTTGCTGTTTTTGCTACTTTTGTTGCCTTTGCTTACTATTGCTATATCAGTCACAAAGTCTCCAAGCGTAGGCGTAAAAGCCATAAAGGTTTGTTCTGTTTCTGTTTCTGTTCTGTTTGGTTTTTGAGAAAATATGAGAAAATGGGGTGTTGTGTTTTGGGGGTGTGTGAGGAGAAAAGGTTTGATTTTTCACACTTTGAATGAAAGAGTGATATAAGGTTGTTTAGATTCAGCTCCACTGAAAATGGGCTAGTGTGGTTTTTGTACTTTTCTATTTTTGTTTTGCTTTGAGGTTATTTTTGTTTTGTTGCATTTTTGCCAACCCTTGATTTGGGTTTTGTGGAATATATGCCAAAAATGTTTCTTTTAAATAACTAAAATTAGTAGTAAATAATGTCTATTTTGGGATTCAAGATTCAGTGACTTTGTGGCTAGAAAATCACAATGATTTTAATGTATTTATGAGAAACAAAGATGAAAGAGAAATGATAGATAAGAGATATCAATGTAGGAGAAAGATAGACACGAAAGCATCATGCTTTTCTCACCTTAAAGATAGTAGATCAGGCCCCATTTTTATGGGGGAGATTTCGATTTAGCATCGACACATCAGATTGAAAGCATGTGGTTATATTTAAGGAATTTAATCACTTTCATTTCTCGAATTATTATCGGTGTCGACGTGTGTCAGTGTAGTGGTTCATATTTAGGTTTTAGTTTACTTTAATTTAATTTTATGCAGCTTATTTAACCATAAGAACTGGAACATTTAGCTGAGAAAAGGCATTGGAACATTTGTTATGTTGATTTATGTTGCAATGTGTGTCGGTTCTGCTATTTGCATGTGCTTGTTTTTGTCTGAAATTTTGAGTATTTCATATATGAAGTGAAAATTGTTTTTACCACCTTGCCCTTTTCAACCTTGGATATCAAATTCAACTTGCTAATTGTTATACTTTTTCAACCAAAATAATTGTATATTTCCTTTTTGTACAGTATGAATAATAATGATAGTCACATATGGATCTGTATATTGGAATGTGATGTATATTGAAAAGTGGAATGATGCTTTTTATGAACTCATTGGTTTTAAAATAACTTTTGGTTATTTATTTTTGAGTGTTTAGTTTTTCAATTTTTACCTTTTTATGAGCAAATTGATGGTCCACTTACTGATACACTTTGTTTGGTTTTATATCAGTTGAAGAAGCCAATGATAACCTCAACGAGAAAAGTGATTTTGCAAACCTACAAGTTGTTACTGAGAAAGGACTTAAGGTGTTCACTTTCAAGCAGCTGCATTCTGCTACTGGAGGCTTCAGCAAGTCAAATATAGTCGGTCATGGTGGATTTGGACTTGTTTACCGTGGAGTGCTCAACGATGGAAGGAAGGTTGCAATTAAATTAATGGATCAGGCAGGAAAGCAAGGAGAAGAAGAGTTTAAAGTTGAGGTTCGTACATTTTCATATGCACTTGATTTGCCTTGTTATCAAACCACTAAAATCTGTAGAATATGGATCATAATGATATATTTTTATTTTGGCATTGAGTCAATGAATTCGATAGAGGTCAGTGAGCTTGGAAGACATTTTGTTTTGAGAATTGGTTGATTAATTGCATCTCATTGTAGGTGGAATTGCTAAGTCGGTTGCATTCTCCGTATTTGCTTGCATTGCTTGGATACTGCTCTGATCATAATCATAAGCTGCTGGTGTATGAATTTATGGCGAATGGTGGTCTGCAGGAACATCTTTATCCTGTCAACAATAACAGTAAGTAATAAAATGCACTCAAGTTGTGTTTGCACCCTTTGAAGATGGTGCTATTTTTTGTCCAATATTTGTTATTTGTAATGTTGGAGTTGATTTTGATGAACTGTTTTCTTGTAGATTCCAGTGTCATGTCTGTTAATCTAGATTGGGAAACTCGATTAAGAATAGCACTTGAAGCTGCCAAGGGTTTGGAATATCTTCATGAACATGTCAGTCCTCCAGTGATTCACAGAGATTTTAAGAGCAGCAACATCCTCTTGGACAAAAAATTTCATGCTAAAGTTTCTGATTTTGGATTGGCAAAGCTTGGACCTGATAGAATCGGTGGACATGTTTCAACTCGTGTTTTAGGCACTCAGGGATATGTTGCCCCCGAGTACGATTCATAACTCATAATCTGCTTTGACATTTTTTTGTTTATATTGTTAATGTAATCTTCTTTTTTTTAGATGCGTCGTTCCTTTTTAGTAATTTCTTCTCATAAAAAAATGTTTGATTGTGCAGATATGCACTAACAGGGCATTTAACAACAAAATCAGACGTGTACAGTTATGGTGTCGTACTTTTGGAGCTTCTCACTGGCAAAGTTCCAGTTGATATGAAGAGACCCCCAGGGGAAGGTGTACTTGTTACTTGGGTATGTTTGTTAATTTTTTTCGCCCATCTTGATTTTGTAGTACTTGGTGAAAGTTATTATCGTCCTGTTTGGATAAACAACATAATTAAGCACATATCATATAAGTCCTTATGTATAAGCTATTTCGATAACAAAACAGTTTATGGAGAGTTTATAGAAATAAGCTGAAAACAATTTATGGACACGTCACAAGCTGTTTCCATAAGCTCAAGTACTTATGCTAGTTGATAAGCTCAAATATATCATTCCGAACAGACCCTTAATTAGTTGATACTCTAGTATTTCCATTAATCCTTTTAACAAACTTGCATGCATTGTTTGTGTTTAGGCTTTGCCACTTTTGACTGATAGAGAAAAGGTTGTAAAGATTATGGATCCAGCATTGGAGAGACAATACTCAATGAAAGATGTTATCCAGGTAGCGGCGATTGCGACAATGTGTGTGCAACCAGAAGCAGATTATCGACCTCTCATGGCAGATGTTGTGCAGTCATTGGTTCCATTGGTGAAGACTCACAGATCTCCCTCAAAAGTAGGCAGCTTCTCTAGTTTCCAATCCCCCAAGTTGTCCCCTGGCCCTGCCCAACATCCAGATGATGCAAATATTTAATGTATAATCGGCATTTAAATTAAGGATAAACACCAGACTTAGGTTTGTATGTTTGGTAGTCTATGGTTAATTTGTAATCTTAAACCTTATGGTGCCCTTTTGTAGCGGAAATATTTATGGTTTTAAATGGCTCATGTTTTTTTGGGTGTAAATTGAGTAACTTCTGTGCGGAACTGCATAAACTGATCTCTTGAGTTGGGGTAGGAAGAAATTTATAATGGTAGGTTCTACCTTAAGTATCTTTGCAAGTGTTCTGTCTGATAAGGTGAATAGTTGGCGGCATGGTGTTTTACTTGTGTTTGTTAGCTTATAATAGAGGAGGAAAAGGGAAGTTTGAGAGCTTTGAAGAGAGAAGAAATTTTAAAATGGGTTCATATTGGAATTGATAATTTTAATAGATTTTTCGTGGCACATAAGCCCTCAAATTTTTAATATTTTTATATGAAATTTTAATTTTGATTAAAATTAAAATTTTTAATATTTTTATATGAAATTTTAATTTTGATTAAAATTAAAAATATAAATGTTTTTTATTTTCAAATTATAACAAATCAAACTAACTATGATTATCTATTTCAATGAAATCAACAATATAGCAAAAAAAATATAATCTAAATTCTTTTTTTTTAATGACACTAACAACAATCTTTATTATATAAAAAGTTGTTGTTTACGGGTATAATTGAGATGATAAAAACAATCTTTATTATATAAAAAGTTGTTGTTTACGGGTATAATTGAGATGATAAAAAAATAATATATTTTTTTTGTGGTGGCCAAGGTTCAAACCTAGGATCTTGCATATATTATGCATTGTCCCTACCAACTGAGCTAACTCACAAGGACATTAAAAAGTAAGTATAGATACACTCATCTAACTAGATGTTACACTTTTTAAATGATAAAGAAAAGAATTTGACATTTATGTTTGTTACACTTTTATTTTAATATTTAAATTCATTCTTATCTATTTGTTACATGTGTTATTTGTATTGAAAATTGAAGATATTTTTGGAAAGAGAAAAATACAACTTTTATTTTTGGTAGTAAGAAAAAAAAATACAACTTAAAAGAGCTGAAAAGGGTTATATATATACAGTATAGATTTTCCAAATGTAATTTTCATTGCACATTAGCCCTCAAAATTGTTATTATAACTTTCCATATGTAAGTCTCTCTTTACAATATTGATGGTTTATGTTATCTTCCCTTCATTTTTTATTGTTTTCTTACACTTAATTATCCCAAAATTTCATCTATCTATTTTAATAAAAAAAAATCATCAAATGACGTGTGATAAAATTATACTCAATTTTTTTTACTAAATATTGTCTAGGTTGACAATGAACAAAGACAACTTCAACAAAGTTTGAGGTTCAAATCAACAATTAAGTAGTTGCACTTAATTCATAAAGCAAATAAATTGAATTTGAGTTGAAAATTAAGCTCATTAATTAAATGAGGTAAATTTAAGTTATTTATAATTCGACTCGTTTGATTCATGAGTTGATTCGATTGTGTGTGATACTTAAAAAAAACATTGTAAATTTTTTGGATTAGGATTAATAGAGGCAGATCTAGTTATGTTGTTTTAATTTTTTTTAATTACACGTTTGGGTCGACGTACACTTTTGACTGAATTTATTAGGTTAAGTTTATGTCCCAATTTTATTATTGTATATTTCCCCATTTTTAAATCATAGACATGAGCACAAGTGATTAGAGTCTAGTTGTCACCTTCTATTTTCTTTAATATCATTGTGCACTTAATTTAGAAAAGAATCTTAAAAAATATTATATAATTGATTTCACATAGAAATATTTTATTAATTGAATAAGTTTGTGATACATAATTGTGTTCATTCTATATATTTTTTAACACCAACATTTATTAGATGATAAGAGAAGTACAAAGAGTACTTAACTTGCAACTCGGGAAAAGTGATGGGGTACTTGCCCCACAATGAGAAAGTCACTTTACTTCAACACATTAAACAAAGAAGATGGTTTGAATACCATTCGAAATACAAGCACGGATCCCTTAATTTCCAAGTGATAAACCACCTAAAAGAGATGACTTCGATGACTTCTACAATCTCCTCTGCCTCAGAATTCTCAGAAGAAAAAATAACCTCATTACTAGCTTTCCAAATTTTGCAAATTATTGCGTGTCAAAAAAACCGTTAAGCCCTTCCGATGCTTTTTTGTGAAAGAATAGGATGAAAAGTAATCAAGTAGGGAGTCCACATTCCTAGGTAAAATCATCCCTGATCCGATCCATTTAAAAAGGGAGTACCAAATCCGTACGACAAAGCTACATCTACAAAACAAATAACCCTCTATTGTTGATGGTTATTTTGTGTGTTAACCGTTAAGTTATTAATTTAAAAGGTCAAATAGAAAATAAAATAAAAAGACTTTTAAGCTCTGTGATTCAAACTAACGAGCTTAGTTGAATTGGTCGTAAATTTAAAATTGAGTCGAGTTTGAGCTAAAATAAAGCTCAATATATCGAACTTGATTTAAATTTCAAGTTGAAATAATTTTTATCGAGCTCAATCAAATCAGACTAGACTCATTTCCAGTCAAATTGCTTTTTCTCAAAAATATGTTTTACATTTATTACCGACTCAATTTAAATATTAATTTGCGTTTAATTTTTTAATAAAGATCTATTATTGGTCAAAAAAATAGACATCTATTTTTTCTAAAAAAAATAAAATAAATAGAAATCTATTAAAGATTGTAAATAACTTAATTTGGATAAAAAAGTTATTAAATTATCTGTCATATTATTCTTACTTTTTAACTTAAATACTTTAGAGATTGTTTGCTATTATAACTTAATTTTTTTGTCAAAAAAAATCAATTTTCTGTTTAAAAAATAATTAATATTCAAAATCTTCAACCTTTTGTTACATATTTAAATAAACAAGAATAACTATTGCTTATGTTTTGTAACAGAGGGAGTAATGATGTTCTAAATTGTGGTGGTGATACAATGCAAATTGATCTTGATATTGTAGAGAAATGCAAACAAATGCAGCTGATACAGCCACAATTACAGTTGCAACTTGGAATGTCATTGCAAAGACCTTTAAACTAAAACCATTAAAACTATCATGCCTAATACTAACAAGCACTGACTAAAATGTAAGTTAACACATTAGAGTCTTATGCAGCGGGAGCATAGTCATAACCACCGTCATCGTCATCATCACCTTCTATGTATGCAATAAGATCAGCAGAACCTGAATCTTCGTTCCTGTTGTAATAATTTCGTTTAATACATATTGTAGATGCATAACCAAACCAATCAACGTCACATTCACCATATGCAGCATGATTGCAATTTGGAGCAATATTGACCATGGAAATGGATGTCATTATGGTTTTGAGGCTGGCTATGTGAAAAAGTGTGTGTTGAAAAGAAGCAAATGGAATTAGTTATATGATATGCTAAGATAGTTGTGTGAGTTGAGTTAGGATTGGAGAGTTTGTGTTATATATAACACGAAGAAAAGTTGTTGGTGGTATTGTGCCTCAAGTAAACCACACAAGAAGTGTGTATGTTTGCTTAAGGAGTGAGCGTGGCTCAGTGTCTGCATGTGTAATGGAATCTTGTGCAGCCACATTGGCAATTGTCTTTACAATTCAGCATGCACGTTGGAAGAAGCAGCAAAGAATCAAGAATATTGACAAAATAGAATGTTTTGAGTGGATGCATAATGGATGCAGAAAGTTGAACGACATGTTGTTGTCATTTGATGATATTCTTTGGAAGCCAATGATGCGGCGACGAGACTAATAATTTTGCTTGGATCATATATAATCTTGGGGATATTACACCTTCTTATAACACTATACACTCAAGGGGAAAAAACACTTAAATTTTTGGGTTAAGAGTGAAATTCGAAGGGTTATCCGCATTTGAATCTAATTATTTCATTCACTTTGATTCTTTGTGAGTCATACAATTCAGAGACACTACAACTTAATTCAAAATCTTTAAGCATTTGATTTATGAATTCTCTCAATTCGTAGGATTATCCACAACAATAATGATGTGACGATGCCTCTAGCAACGGTGTTTAGAAAATGCTTACTTTTTGTTTTACTCTTTAGTTTATTCTTTGATTGGTAAAAACCATAAAATAAAAATGAATCAATTGGTGCAGCTGTGTAAGTTGTGCAATTTCGTCAAAAGAGGGTGTCATGCCATATAACACAACTTTATATGCATTGTCATCTTCTTTTTTTATCAAACTCGATTAAATAGTGTTTGTGTGTACTTTGAATGTTAGGTTGGTAGGTCCAAATTCAATGTTCTCAAAATTAGGATTCATAGGTGTATTATTTAGCCTTGATTAAAAATAAAATTGATCGATTACTTGATTTGTAATGTTGCTGATGAAATATTTATCTCTAAAATTAGACTTGAAATCAAAAACAAGAAGATGAAAATGTGGGTAAGTAAATATTTGATGTCATAGGCATTTTTTGACCTATCACTTCAACGTTAAATGATCCATAAACACTTTAATGAAGTTGGCAGAAAAAGGGTAATAGGGAAAATATTCTGTGATTAAAAGGACCAATGTCTAAGAGAAAAACTTAGAGGACTAACTTGTTAATTGTTATAAACATCTAATTTAAAGGACTATGAGAAATACTTGACCAATTAATTAAAATCATAGTTTTAATGAACCGCTATTTTTTCCTTATTTTTTCAAGTTATTTTAACCGCTAATTTTATTAAAGGCTACAAATTTAATCCACTTATCTCCTATTATAGACTCATATATTACCAACTAGTTTATCAACCATTCTTACTTTTTTACCAAACAAAGTCTCAATTGGCTATTGTGAGAGTTTTTGCCCCTTGGATGATTGGAAAAGCTAGAACACAAGTAAGGGTCCCGTACCTTAAAATGAAGGAATCAAAATACTATAAAGTAAATAAATGACAAACAAAAGCATCACACGTGTTTGAACAATTCTTATACTCCAAAGTCCAAACAGTCCAAAGAATTCATTTTCCCAGAAAAAATGACAAAACATAAAAGCCATTGACTAACCAATAAAAATTCCTAGCTAAATGAATCAATTAACCTGTCGTTCCACTTTCCACATCCAACACTTTATGCTGTATGTTCCTAACCATTATAAGCATCCACTCAAACATTCTATTATCTCATTCTTGATTCTTTACTGCATTTTCCAACGTGTAAGCTGAATTGTAAAGACAATTGCCAATGTGGCTGCACAAGATTCTATTACACATGCAACCAAGGAGCCATGCTCACAACTTAAGCAAAGATACCACACTTCTTGCGTGGTTTGCTTGTGCAAGAACAACTCCAATAATTTCTCCTCTTGTTATATATAACACACAAACTCTCCAATCCTAACTCAAACACTCACACAACTACCTTAGCATATCGTATAACTTATTCCATTTTCTTCTTTTCAACATAAACACTTTTTACATAGCCAGCGTAAAAACCAAAATGGCATCCATTTCTATGGCCATTACTCCAAAATGCAAGCAGCATGGATGTGGTGAAGGTAACGGTGATTGGTTTGGTTATACATGTGTATCTTGGATTGAAGAAGATTATCACAATGAAGATCGAGACTCGTGCAAGGAAGGCGATGATGACGATGATGGTGGTTACGACTATGCTCCCGCTGCCTAAAACTCTAATGTGTTAACTTACATTAGTCTTCTAGTTAGCATTATGGCATATTGAAGATATAGTTAGTAGTCGTTTAATATAGTTCGAAATTAGTACTTATTAGTTTGTTAGTGCCTATAAATAGGTTCGATGTCATTATAGTGGTACGACTTTTTTCCTTTTGTAACATTTTACTTTTATCAGTACAAAAGAGTGTTAAGTTTTGAATAATGATACTTGACACAAAAATAATTTCGTGCAAAACACACGAGTTAGTATGTAGCTCACTTAGGTTCCATTTTAATTTCCAACTCACCTAATGCAATAATAGGATTCGCGACAGTTGTGGTGCCTCCGGTGGAGTAAATTCCTTGATCACCATGACTACAGAGTTCCCCTATATGTTTTTTCTTTGGACTGTGTCATCAATTTCACTTCAATGGTTATTTGATTTCTCGTTTTTAGTTGAAATGTTTTATTTGTCAAGGTGTTGGGGTTAAGGTTGGTGGCTGAAATTACGTACTTATGTTGCAGAGGTGGTCATGACACAGGTTACACATGCCAAATTTCAAAAGTGACTAGGTGTGACGTGTTGTGGTGGCTAAAACGGCCCATCACTTGTGGGTTTATAAGTCTGTGAGCTTCTTTCAACGCGTCATCCACCGTTCGTGCGTTTTGTGCGAAAAGTATATTCGCACCATATAACACTCCTCAAATAATAAACACACAAACTAAGTCATGCAATTTGCACACAAAAACTTGACGTACACTTTATCATTTTCCTTTTTTCAATTAGGATACAAGGATAAAATTGAGAAAAATATATACATCATTGTGCCTCCTTTGACTCGATTTGCATCGCCACTCCGTGTACTAGGGTTTGGGTTTCTATGCTTTATGTCGGTTCGTGCGTACAGTGCTATAAAACAATATTTGGATTTCTACATTCTCTATAAGTAAACCAAGACCACAACTATAGCTTTATCCGGTCTTCAACCTTGGAAATATTAGTTATTTTCCCGTTGAAAAAATATTGTTACACTCTCAATTATAAATTCGAAAAGGGGTACTTTTTGATTTTTAAAACAAAACGAATTCTGATTTTTTTCTAAAAAAAAATCTCTAAATATTATTCCCTAAATTATTGAAAATCAAAATTACGTTTCTTATCATCCTAATAGTAGACCCTTATTCGTGCAAAACAAAATTATAAATGGATCTGAGCTATACCACTTATAAGAATGATTGAAGCAATATATGTGTTTTTGTAAAAGTTAATGTCAAGTCTACCATAGAGAATGTGACACAGAATTGTTGGTGATTTCCAAAATAATGGAATCATTTTAGATCAAAAGTTGTAACTCTTTATGATAACCTTTCATATACATTAGAACATTTGGCAAAGGGGTGTTTATTGAACCTTAGCATTGGTTCAAGTGTATATGATTATAACCTTTGACAAAGGGGTGCTTAATGAACCTTAGCATTGATTCAAGTGTATATGATCATAACCTTTGGCAAAAGGGTGCTTAATGAACCATAACATTGATTCAAGTCAAATAGGTGTTTTCTCTCATGTGAAGGGTCGTATAGTGCACTATAAATACTTGGCATTTGGGCATTAACTTGACACACACAGAATAGAAACTTTGTTGCATTAACAACATAATTCTCCATCATTCTCTTACTCTAAATCATCCATCAATTCTCTAATGCATTAGTGAATTGCTGGAACCATAAATCTGTAAAATACTGTTAGGAGATACGTTTGGTGTGGTTGTGCAATACACGTCAAGGAACTCATAGTATCCTGAAGGGGATTCTCCGGTCATTCTTATTGCATCCAATATACAGTTATTGGCGGGGGCAAATCGAACCTAAAGGTTAGTGTGGCAACCCCATGCGCTTTGAGTTTTCAATGCATAATCATTAAACATTTCAGGTTTCAAGTGCAGCAGCCTCTTCCCAACAAACAAGATGTATAAAATATATGTGTTTTTGTAAAAGTTAATGCCGAGTCTACCATAGAGAATGTGACACAGCACTTGCGCAAGTCCCTTCAAATGGTTAGGTACCATGGCATTGTGCCCCCAATACTTGTATTGGTACTGAATTACGCTTGCAATACATTTTCTAACACACTGTTTCTAATACACTTTCTTTAATTGGTTGAATTTTAAATTTTTTCATTAAATTTATTGGGGACCTAAATGATTTAATGAGACCTACATTACAAGATAAAGTACATATACCTAGAGGGGTTTATAGTGACGGACGAAAACACTTGTAGGTATAGAAAAGATTTACCTACAAAATTGTAAGTGGTCGTAGGTATAGATATAAATAAAAATAATAATATGAAATATAACACGAAATAGAAATATCGCCCACTGAAATATTAAGACCGCTAAAAACTTCCTCTTTCCTAAATTTCCCCTCAAAAACCAAATCTCAAATTGAAACCAACATCTCACTGAATCCTCTCAATTGCAAAGATGAAATCTCAAATCCTACCTTCCAGTTCACCGATTCCTCACTGTTAAAAACATAAACCCTCACTGTCTAACTCGAAACACAAACCCTCACCGTCTAACTCCAGTTCATTTTCAGTTCCATTCACAATTCGAAATATTTGCCAAATCGTTCCCGGTTCCTCTTTCACTTGTTCCTAGTTCGGAAATTTTTCCTTCCTTCTTTAATCTTCATCTTGCACCTTTTTTAAGAAGCAAAAATCAACACTAGAAAATGGCCTAAGGGTTATGAGGGAACCGACAAGAAGTTGCATTTTGTAGCTTCGAAGTTGGAAGATGGCAGTGACACAACTCACTCAATCACAACTTTGTTTTCTCACTCACCTTTTTCAATATGGCGCGTACAATAAGAACGAATGATGGTAATAATATTATTTTTTTTGCATTTTACCCCTAAAATTTATTATAATTTCCAAATTAAAGACTCTCTTTGAAATATTTATTTATGGTCTTTCCCCTTCACTTTCTTTTATCGCATACCTTAACACTTAACTATCCCAAAATCACATTATAATTTTTTGGTCGATGGTAAGCACAACTGAAATCCAATCACATAACTATAAATTCTAGAGTTTGAACTCGGAGGAATGTGTCCAACGTAACAATTTTGACATTGTCAGTTAAGATAGATTTTATGGACATTACATTATCTATTTTAATTTTAAAAAAAAATATTAAATGGCATGTGATAGAGTTTCACATATATAATTTTCGACAATGATACATCGACACTCCAATTTTTCAAACACCCATTAAACATATATTTTCTCTCTTTCTCTTTTCATATATCACTTTTTATTTTTATTTTTTTCACACATAATTTTTTAAACACCAATTTATCACATCACATCACTTTCTATTTTTATTTTTTTCTCTTCAAACCATTTTCTTAAAAGGAAAATGTTTGATATACCCCCTCAATATTCAAATACATTGCCAAAAACTGACATAAGTCTTCGTGTAAAAAAAATGATAAATCAGATCAACGAATCAAATCGTAACTTAAAATAACCTAAGTATGTTTGACACTAAAATACAAAGTCTCATCCATCCCTGCCATTGGAGTACCTACCATGACTTCCGCGTCCTCATGAATTCAACAAGCAGTAATCATATGTTTTCACTATCCTCCAATTTTGAAGTGCTCATATGGAAGTGATCCAAAAACTAGAATGCAGTCTCATTTGTTGCCGCAACTACCAACCATAACCAAAGAAGTAGTATGTTTGTTCAATGTGAACTCACAAAACTCAAGATACTCAAGCATCTACAAACAACAACAAAAAAAAAAGTTCAATAGAAATTGGACATATATGCGATTTTTTGTGATATATCTGTGAGAAATAAACAACTCACCAAAAATCTGAAAGTAACATCATAGGGAGACAATTTTTTTCTCATAGGCAAATTGAAAATCAACCTCACCGTGTTGATATGGAAGTGGAATACCATTATGCACATTGCCAACAACATCAACTTTTTCAACATCAAATTTCATAGTAGGATCAAATTTAGGATAACTAATCGTTTGACCAACCTCATCTTTAAGATTAATTCTAAATCAACCCAAACCCACAAAAGTCATCGTGACACAAGCACCTAAATGGATATCATACAAATCAAGAAGAGTTTGCCATCCTTTTTGTTAAAAAAACGCTACAACACTACCATTGAATCTCTCTACTAACACTTGGAATTCATTGTTGATTGGATCGATCAATGTTGCATAACGACTTATTGTCATACCATATAACACAACGCTATATGCATCGTTATCTTTCTTTTATCAAACTTGGTTAAATAGTGGTTGTGTGGACTTTTAATATTAGGTTGGTAGGTCAAAATTCACTGTTCTCAATATTAGGATTCATAGGTGTATTATTCAGTATTGAATTAAAAGAAAATTGATCGATTACTTGATTTATAATGTTGATGATGCAATAGTTATATCTAAATTAGGCTTGAATTCAAAAACAATAAGATGAAAATGTGGGTAAGTAATCATGTTTGAAGTCATAAGCATTTTTTAACCTGCCACTTCCATGTTAAATGGTCCATAAACACTTTTTAACAAAGTTGGAAGAAAAAAGAATAATAGTGTAAATATTCTATGATTTAAAGGACAAGTTTATAACAAAAAAACTTAAAACTAACTTGTTATAAACATCTAATTTAAAGGATCGTGAAAGGTATTTGACATATATAGTTAAAAACATAGTTTTAATGAACCGCTATATCTTTTTTCATTTTTTCCAATTATTTCAACGGCTAATTTTATTAAACACAACAAATTTAATCCACTTATCTATAGACTCATATATTAGTAACTAGTTTATCAACCATTCTTACTTTTTTACCGGACAAAGTCTCAATGGGCTATTGTGAGAATTTTTGCCCCTTGGGTGATTGGAAAGCTAGAAGACAAGTAAGGGTCCCGTACCTTAAAATGAAGGAATCAAAATACGATAAAGTAAATAAAAGAAAAACAAAAACATCACACGTGTTTGAACAAGTTGTAATTCTCCAAACAGTCCAAAGAATCATTAAACCAAAGACAGAAAAAATGACAAAACATAAAGGCAATGGACTAACCAATAAAAATTCCTAGCCAAATGAATCGATGAACTTAACAATCTTTTCACTTTGTATTATAAAAAGTAAAATGTTACAAATGAAAAGAAAGAAAAAAAAGTAGTACAATTATAATGACATCGAGCCTATTTATAGGCACTAACAAACTAATAGTTCTCAAAAAACTATATATTCAATATGTTATAATACTAACTAGTTAGTGAAAAATATAAGTTAACACATTAGAGTTTTATGCAGCAGGAGCATAGTCATAACCACCGTCATCGTCATCATCGCCTTCCTTGCATGAGTCTCGATCTCCACTGTGATAATCTTCTTCAATGCAAGATACATATGTATAACCAAACCAATCACCGTTACCTTCAGCATATCCATGCTGCTTGCACTTTGGAGTAATGGCCACAGAAATAGATGCCATTTTGGTTTTTACGCTGGCTATGTAAAAAGTGTTTATGTTGAAAAGAAGAAAATGGAATTAGTTATATGATATGCTTAGATAGTTGTGTGAGTTGAGTTAGGATTGGAGAGTTTATGTGTTATATATAACATGAAAAAAGTGTTGAGTTATTCTGCCATGCACAAGTAAACCACACAAGAAGTGTGTATGTTTACTTAATGTATGAGCATTGCTACGTGCCTGCATGTGTAATGGGATCTTTTGCAGCCACATTGGCAATTATCTTTACAATTCAGCATACATGTTGGAAGAAGCAGCAAAGAATCAAGAATATTGACAAAATCGAATGTTTGAGGGGTTGCATTGCATATAATGGTTGGGACATATAAAGTGTTGGATGTAGATAGTGGTACAAGTCGATTGCTTCATTTAGCAAAGAATTTTTAGTGGTTAGTCCATGGCCTTTATGTTTTGTCATTTTTTCTGTTTTTGGTTTGATGATTCTTTGAACTGTTTGGGTAAAAAAGTAACAAATAATTTTCCTTTTTCTTAATAGGCCAAAGTAACTAACAATTTGTAAAGTAGTTGATAATATATGAGTTTATAGGTCATAGGAGATCAAATTGCATGAATCAGAAATGAAAGGAAAACACAGATCGATAAACTCGTCGGATTTGAGAGAGAGATTGGAGAGTTAGATCAACATAACTCCCAAACATAGGTAGATTGGAGAGGTGGTGGAGATCGGCGCTCCGGTGGTGCAACGGTGGAGATCGACGACGGTGAAAAAATTTGTTCTTAGATAGCGAAATGGTGCATGTGTGTTCTGTGAGAACGTGTTTCTTTTGTTTTTTTAACAAAAAAGATTTTGACATAAAATTATTTAAATATACAAAATCTAAATAAAACTAATTTCAGTTAAATGGTAGCTGATTATTTTGATATTTGCTACCGTTACATTCCATAGCACAGTTATCCTAGCATATCTTATATTTTCTTGTAGTGAGATAAGCTAGTAGAATAAATTTGTAGTGTTCATTAGCGGTTAAAGTAACTGGAAAAAAAATGAAATGACATAAAACTATTCTCTTAATTAATATTTAATTTTTTCAATTAGGATACTAAGGATAGATTTGAGAAAAATATATACTCCCTCCGTCTCATATTAACGTAGCTTTCTGTGTTATCTTTGAAATAAGTTTTATGGAAAAATGTAAAAACAATTTTCATTGGTAGTAGATTATAGGGAAAATGAAAAAGAGACCAAATTGAATGCACTTTGCATTTAATTTTCCTTTGGAAAAGATAATTTTTTGAAA
>Ga0315914_1002731_pt1 | contig 26930 bp, 18 predicted proteins | sample MpolenodulesMG_FD_203920 | JGI IMG/M metagenome (GOLD analysis project Ga0315914, IMG submission 203920) | Medicago polymorpha root nodule microbial communities from Los Angeles, California, United States - elongated nodules | ecosystem: Host-associated > Plants > Roots > Nodule | place: USA...
TTTTTTTTAGGGAAATATAATTACACATATAATAGAAAATAAAATAAAGCAGGGACATTAAAAATACCGGGGGGGGGGCGCAATATGCCCTACGTATCAGATGATTAGTTTCTTTTCCATTTTGCAGCTTGAGAGTTGAGTTTTTCTTTTCCAGAAATTTAGTTGTTGAACAGTAATTGGACATATAATTGTATAAAAATAAAGTAAACTCTTGTAACGAAAATGATTTTCTCAAAACACTGACAATAGCTTATTAACAAGTCAAATAAACTTGTCTAAAATAACAAAGTCAAATAAATAAATGATGATTATGAATGTTTATAAGTTAATTATTGAGTATACTTTAGTGTCCCACTATGATTTTAGCAGGCCGTTGTGGTTTCGTTTTCGCTATGACTCAAACAAGAATATACTCCAAAATAAGTAGATGCATTGACAAATGGTACCTTTTTTATGAAAGAGACATTTCTACATATATCAAAACAAAATAAAAGGAGACATTTCTCTAACAAATATAAAAATTTAATGCTTGATTCAGTCTTAAAAGGGTACAAAATCAAGGATGTGGCAGTGTGCTAAGACATTGCATCATAATGGTGTCTCACATAATCATTGGTTCCAAGATTCTGATTATGTTTGTCATTAAACAAAAACTACCAAGTCCTCATTATCGGAGTTGGATGTATGGCTTCAAGGACCAAGAAATGAAAAATCTTATGAAACGATACAAAAATAAAAAATGCATAATAATAGACTTCAAAACAATCAAAATCTGCATAACAAAATTCCATCAAGTTCTCAAAACGTATCAAGTTTACATCCGATTGAACTAAACAAAGTTCATGAATCAAGATAAAAAGTTAATTTGTGCCCAAGATTAGCATTTTCTTTTGAGCACAAACACACAAGATTTGCCGTGTAGTAAAAGAAAATATGAGAGCACCTAATTTGTCCCTCTATCAACAGATGCATGGGACACTACAATAATTCAACTTACATTGCATTATTTCAAATACTTAGCCTCGAGATATTAGAAGTTTCAGATGCATCAGCATGAGCATATATCATAATTTCAATAAATGTATACAAATCCTATAACTTCATCCAATCACATTGATCTCCCTGCTTGATCCATGGACTTGTTCATCTTCACTTGGTAAATATCTGTAGATTCTTTTTTTTTTGGAAACTCGATATAAATATCTGTAGATATTGAATGAAGAGGCCATGCAAAGAGTTCTATGATTACCTCAAAACTTTTTCACATGAACTAGCTCGCCCTTCTTTGATCCAGACTCAAGCATTGCCTCTAAAAGAGCAACATCTCTCGCACCCTCGACAAAAGAGAGGCGGTGCTCAGGCTGACTACCCTTCTGGAAAATGGAAGTGAATTAGACTGGAGAATACCCTCTCAGCATGAACTGTTTTTTTTTTTTTAAAATATTGTATGCATGTATATGTATTAACTATTATGTGCATATGAAATTCTCTGAATCAACTGTTTGTGGTAAGTTTGAATATATAATTGAGGATAAGAAAGGAACACGATGAACAAAGATATATACGAGGAATTTGTAATGGAACTAAAAAATGAGAAGGTAGAACTGAGGAAGCATTTTGCAAGAATCTTAATTACCTTGAGGGTGTTTTCAGAAACATCATTAAAAAAAGCTTTTAACTCTTCAGTTACTCCACTGAATGGGAAAAAGGAACTTTTGCATTCTCCATGAGCATCATATAATGAAATCTGTATAGCATCATAACGTCAGACAGTAATGAAGATAATGGAAAGTGATTTGCTTGAAGTAATTCCAAATTAAGTAGATATTGAAGGAAAAGTTCAGATCCTACCTAAGATATTATTTATGAAAACCTGTAACTGTAACTATAGTACATACCAAGTAACCATGTTGTCCTTGGAATCCACGCTCAATCTGAAGGGTTCCATTCATGCCAACGACTCGCCACAAGATCTATAATGTGTTCAATTCCATGAGTAAAGACTTGCAAGAACAAATGATTGAGTTATGAGCATATCTACTATTTGGGATGTGTAGCATGTGTGTGTATATGTAAGATGAACGATCATTTACCACATGCCTTGGGTGATCTGGAGGAGACAACCATTACAAATACTCCCGAACATCCATTCTCCAAATGACTGAGGAAAAACATTCAAACAATATTTTCAGACTTCTGGTCAAGTGTTTGTAAAGTTATTTCTGGAAAATAGAGACTTACAAGACAGATGATATATTATCTGGTGGTGGTAAGGTAAAATCCACATGAGATGTCATAGCTGAAACTGAAACCACCTCACATCCAACAAGCTGTCGAGAGTAAAAGGATACTACCATCAAATTATTGTATAGAAGGAAAGCCTAATTACTAAGTTTCTAATAGAGAAGTAACTCTCTATAAGAGATTCAGAGCTCTCCATTAATTCTTTTCATCTTCTGAGTTCCTAAGTAGACAGGAAATTTCATCAACTTCTAGAATCATAAGCAACTTTACAGATTGAGCCTCAAATTGGTGACAAAATGAAAGCAGTTCTCTTCCACAATTCATGCATTCCATGAAGTGTGAAACTAAATACATTTCAAAATACATTCTTTCGCAAAAAGTTTAAATCAGACAAGCAATTGCTTTTCCATACTCGAGTTTATTTTGGCAGAAAAGCATTAAACATTAATAAGAAAGTTTTTGTAAAGAGTGAATCATTCGGAATTTAATAAGTTTTTGTAAAGAGTGAATTATTCATAAGTTGATTAGACTAACGATAATCAGCATTTATCTGCACCATAAACTGTGCAAGAAAATACAGAAGAACGGGTGTTAATGAATAAAAGTAGTTTGTGAATTGTACAGTAAAAACTTTAATATTACCATTCTTAACCCTGCAATGAAATGCACACCCATATCAAGAATGAAGCCTCCCTGCCAGAAAGAAAAAATGATACCTTAACATAAGGAACCAAATAATGTTGAGAGAAAACAAGATTAAACTGTTGTGCTACATGTAAGGGAAGTTAATAAGAATTTCAGAATTTTAATTAGTCATGCTAGTATAACCAGATATAAGGAAATACATAAAACCGTGATGAACTGAACATTAATGAATATAGGTTTGACTTTCTTAGTACCCCGCCGGCCATGTCATCTAAACTAAAAAGATTTCATATCTGAGAAAGAAATCTCAACCTTAGTCTTTACTTTCATAAAGTTTGTGGTTTTGGGATAAATATTCTTCAATTATTAAATCATAAAGTGAATTTTTTCCCTTCATTTTTAAACCAGAATAGTAGAGTTGATTAAGTGATTCAAAGCTAGGACAAATCCTCCCCTGAACTTAAACAAATACAGATTGTGTAACTTAATTACAAAGCACGTACCGTAAAATTGCGCCTCCAAGAGCTTGAAAAATAAGGGTTTGAACTGTTCATTGATCCTTCTATAACAACTTGCACACTCATCATTTTCCCAAGGTCAGCAATTAGTTTCTTGCCCTGCCAAAAAAATTATGTAAATGGACAGCCAGATTCATAGGATAAAATGTCAAACAGAAACAAATACCTCAACTAAGGCAGGCTCAAAACGATAATTTTCAGCCACAGACCAAATTATTTGCCCAGGAGCATCAGCAGAAATCGATTTATAGTTAGATAATGCAGTTTCCAGCTCATTTATACCTGCAGTATCAGATTAATATATAATTACGCTAAGAGTTTAGAATAAGGTAACTGCAACTTTCCATCTAATAGAGAGGCAAATAATATATGTGATCAGCTAATATGAAAGTTATCAATGTGATAGAGGGTAAAGTGTTTTTCCAAGTCATTGGCCTTTCATTACATAAGTGAGATGGGATGGTTAATGACAACCCCTGCTGAAATTCCGTAATCCAGCTAGCGTGCAACTTAATACTTGACTCATGATTGCTACAAATAGGCTTGGCTTGGCTATCACATCAAGTAAGCAGTTATATCACCATCTTTCGTGTTATTTCAAATATTTCATTCTTTTCTTACGTTTTTTTCCTTCACGAAACCCCACCCAAACTACTGCAAGACTAGAATGTAACTTGCAATAGTACCTCGTCAGTAAAAGAGTGGCATCTTTCTTGATTTACATTTTGAACTAAATCAAGAAAAATCCAATAGATAAGTAGTTAGCATTAGAAAGTGTGCAGGTCCTCAAGTGTGGTTAAATGCAACAAATTTCATTTTGATTTCAGTATTATTACATTGTACTTACGTTCAATATGTTTTTCCTCAAATATCATCTTAATTAGGTTAATAGAATCTTGGAAGAGAAGCATCCTAAATTAAATTAGCAATATAATCAAGTGATTACATGCAGATGAAGAAAGCATGGTCTATAGTTTTCCTAGAATCATGCAAAAACAAGACAATGCTCTTATGACTTGCTCCATCAAAGAAAAATGATTTATATACAAAAGTAGATAATACATACACAGTACAATATAAAGTTATAGCTGCTACTTACCAGATGCTGCCGGTTTCTCTTCATATCCACCAAATCAGTCAACCCAATACATACAATACATCCAAATAAAGAGGAATTTAGTCAGTGGCACAAAATGATTCATGATAAAAGTAATGAGTAACAAATGTCAACACAGTAGGATAATGAGTAGCGGCCAGTCAAGCACGCACACACACACACACAACATTTCCAACAATCATTACCTTGAAGGACATGTTTACCAGCCTTTAACAATTTGAGCGAGATGTCAACCTGCAAGAATTGATAATTTGTTGACAAAAATGCCTGAAAAATAAACTCCAGCAAAAAACATCATTCCAATGACTCTTTTTTTCCCCCAAAAAGTTTAGGGTGAGGGGACAGTGTCCCAGTCAGAGGCAGAGAAGACCTTAGGGCTTCAAGAGCACTTAGATAGGTATTTACATTTAGAGGAATAATACGACTTATTTCTGTTTTTAAATATTTTTTACTCAATCTCGATTTTTGTGCACCTCACAATACTACAGGTTGTTGCATTAGTTGTCTAATTTTGATTGTACAAATAACATAACTCTTACATTTACCTCCCTCCAGGGGCACTAGCAGAGCTCAAACCCGAAACCTCCGGATCCAACACCTGTGGTGTTTTTACCACTAGACCAATCCCTTGGAGTTTCAATAACTCTACATTTGACGTATTGTAGCCCACTATATATTTGATTAATTAAGTGAATACAAAATTTAGTCCTTCGAATTGTAAAATAGTGTCAACTTAGTCCCTAAAATTAAAGAAAATTCAAAATGATCGCGAGTAAATAACCAATTTATTAGTCCTTAAAATTATATCAACCTAGTCTTTCATGAGCACATTACCATGATTTCAAAATGATCCCTGAAATTGCAAAATGTTAATCAAGTTCGTACCTTTATTAGTATTTGGAATGACTATAATGATGACATTAAACTGGTAATGTCAGGGATAAATTAGAAACTAAGGGTCTTTTTGACAAGACCCATTTTTTAGCTAATAGCTTATGTCTTATAAGCTCATTTGTGTAAAAATATATGTTTGGCAATTGTCACTTACTCATGAGCTTATAGTGGTTTTTGACAAGCTAATTCAAGTAGATTATAGCTTATCATTATTTATCTCAATTTTACTCCTCTAATCTTAATTGAAAAAAATTAAATATTAATTAAATGTAGCATTTTTATATCATTTCATATTTATAAGCTAGTTCAACTATCCGCTATTAGTTATCCATTATAAGCATAAGCTAGCTTATCAGTTATTCGCTACAATCTCCTAACGATTTAGTTATTTATCTTTTATTTACGTCATTTTGGTAATTCACTGGTGTTTACTTACATGTGGATTTATTAATAACTTTAGAGAATAAATACAATTTAATAAAAGTTAGTTATCCAATGATGAGTTATGAATGGAACCTGATATTGTCCAGCCAAAACGACAAGAACAGCAGTTATGGAAGAATCTTGAATAATATCATTGAGACCATTATCTCCAAATTTAGATTCGACATTTCCGCCAAAAAGTTTGTTAGCAATTTGAAGAGCAGCATTCGCAGAATCTTGAGTTCGACTCCAAATGGATTTGAGATTGAAGAGATGTGAGATCTCCGAGAGTCTTGGAAGATATTGATTCTTCACAAATGTACCTGCTCCTAGAATCGCGATTTGTACTGGAGCCATTGTTATTGTTATCAACCGATTTCGATCCAATCTAATTCTGTATTAGCTTAGTGAAAGATGTACCGTTTCATGTATTTGTATTTTGATTGTGGATGAAATGAATTAAGTATGTTTCCCTCAATATAATAATAATAATAATAATAATAATAATAAGAGTAGTGTTAACTTATGCTCTTAGGGCACATGTTAAAAAACTCAAAAGAATAAATATTTTTTAAAATTTTGTGCATTCAATTCATTAAAAAGTTAAATATTAAATGTAATGCACACATTTCAATAAAAAAATTATATATTTGAATCATTAACTTGTGCCTTTAAGGCACAAGTTAACATTTTTCCTAATAATAATAATAAGGAAAATGTTAACATGTGTCCTTAGAATACATGTTAATTGTACTAATATAGAAATTTTGTATTGAAAATTGTGTTAATTTATTTTTCAAAAAGTTAAATGTTTCATGTGAATTAATTCTTCTCATTAAATACTTACTATTTTTAAAATCTTTAACATGTGTCATAAGGGCACAAAACCATAATAATAATAATAGTCATCCAGTCAACTAGCATTTTGATCAATCAATACCCGTTTTCAATATTAATGTGTAAATGATTAGTTATTTGTGAGTGGAAAATGATGATTAACATTTAAAATAATTAATTTGTATGACCTGTTTGAATAATTGATTGACAAAAATCAATCCCAAATTATATGTCGTTATGGAAAACAGAAATTATAAGTCATTTTATAAAATTATTCTTCATTAACGGTATAGGAAATATAAATTAAAGAATTGAAGGAAAAAAAAAGTAGTAATCAGTTGAGGATATCATTGAAAAAGTAGCATTTAATGCTTCTTTGATGTTATGAAACGTCTTATAATTTATAATTTATGACAAACTTTTTCTCACTTGTAATTTGAGACGATTGAGTAATTGATTAGTTTCAATGTGAAGTTATGTTGCAAAAATACAGTGATCAACTTATTGATCATAAATGAGCAATAGTATACTAATATTCATATTCAATAACAGACAAATGAATGTTTAATAGATTTCAATCACACTTATACTCAATCAAACTGAAATTCAAACACGTTTCCATATCTAAGTTAACTGTAAATTTACTTCCTTATCATGAACAAATCAGTTAATAAATACTTGTCAAAAAAATCAGTTAATAAATAATTTTAACGAGTTTGGCCCTAACGAAAAATGTATATTACGGCATCATCAAGCACCCGCGATTCCAATAAAGTTCGTTTGTGAGGCCGCAATTTCTAATTGGAATGATGTATATTTAACAGGCAGGATATGAAATGTGTATGCTTACTTTTTAATAACTTGATGGGTTTAGACTTTGGGGTAGTTTCAGTATGATGTACGCATGAACACTTTCAGAATCCACTGAATTATCTTATCAAATCTTATGGCATTTCTTACAAATAAAAAGAATTGATACAATAAATGTACTTTATGTACTGTGATATAAATTTAATTTGAAAAATCAATTTCACTCATTTCTTTTGATTATCAAATCAATTTTCTAAATCTACTGAAAGACTCTGAAAACAAAAAGTGGAGCGTGTAAGTCGATTGTCTTATTTTCATCGTCCAATGCTTGTATGTATATTGTTTCCCTGGGCTCCTCGCTTACTCCACTCTGTGTGGCAAACTCCAATGCCATTTCATAATCAACCTGCATATACACATTATATACAAAATTTCAGCAACATATTCAAATCCAAGCAACAGGAGACTATCCTAGAGGTATTGCCTAATGCTCCATTTGTTTATTTGGTCAAAGCTATTGCAACTACCCACTCTTGCTCTGAAAGATGGACTCGGATAAAAGCTAAAAGCAGTTCATCACATGATCCGGGTTTTAAGGAAAAAAATCTTGAACAAGAGAACGTTATAAAGGTCTTGCAGAAAATTTTATCAGGCTAATTTGTAGCTCTTCAAGCTGCCCCTAGCTACATCAATAACTAAACCTAGATTTCAACTTAAGCTGGCTTAGTGGATGTGATCACATGACAAACAAACAACCAAGAGAAGTTCTGCTAGATTAGTTTAACTGTCGCTCCAACAGTTTCCATCTAGTTAGGCTGGTTTATCCTTTTAGTTTGTAAATTGTGAAAAGACTGAAATTTTCACCAAAAAAAGAAAAACAGTTAAGAGGGAAATACCTGTTCAACATGTTTAGCAAGCTTTTCGCTAAATGTTTCTTTAGTAACCAAATCCTCCGAGACTTTTCTTAGCAGTTCTACATCATCATCCCCATAACGACTCTTCTTTGATGGATTTAATGGCAACATTTGTTTCAAAACATTATAAAATGCACCACTAGCATCAGGAATATACCTGCCAATTGGTAGGAACCATATCTTATATCATACGAAACAAAAAGCAGAAGCAAGTGCAGCATCATTCAATTGATTCCGGAAATTATGGGGAAAATTTAACTTATGCCTACCTGCTTAGATTTCGTTTCCTCTCCTGCTGCTCACGGGCCTGTATCCTTTTCATAATCTTGGATTTTAATTGGATACAACATTGTTGAAGGGCAGACTGGAAATAGTAGCAAAAAAAAATTACTGTTAGCTTGCTTAACATTGCTAAAAATGAAAATTTGTAAACTAAAAACTTCATTGCTAAAATTGAAAATTTGTAAACTAAAAGCGCTTCAAACCTTGACAGCAGAAGCAATCTCCGTTATGTCATCTCCAATGTATTCTTTTCCAGTTCCTTTAAATGGGATTTTTGTGCTCACAATACTTACGAAGACACCAATCTTGTCTTGTACCTGGTTAATTTTGTAACTACTCCAGCTAAAAAAGTATTTAGTTTTACATGTTATTATTATTGTGTTGTGATTGCTAGAGAACTTTGTAAAGCGATTATTGACACTTATTGTGTGACCTCATCTCAAAATTAGAAAGTCAAGGGGAAGCCATATGCTTCTGCGCACACTTACTTGATTCTTTTAAGTGCAGTCCTGGTGACAACATCTGCACCTTGCTCGAAAAGTAGTGGAATTCTATTGGCAAAACGAAATATATTCAAACCCTGAAAGCAAGTATTGTATATTTTTCAGGACAAACCATTACTAATTTACTACTGTTTAAAAATACAATGACACATCACTGTATAAGTAGCTCTTCATAGAGTTCTAGCAAGCTTTGAACTATAAAAATGAATGAGCATTGAAGAGAGAACTTGAGAAGAATAGAATCAGATAATTAGTGAAAATGACTTCATAACAGCTTGTATGTACACTGCAGGTTTATATAGAGATCAACCTAAGATAAGTGCAAAGCTCCCCTGGTTGCAAATGGATTTTATCAGCAACTCAATTCCACATCTACTGGTGAGTGCCGAAGTTAGAATTACCCGATCCTGGGAAAAGTCTCTGTGGAATTGAGTTGCTGATAAAATCCATTTGCAACCAGGGGAGCTTTGCACTTATCTTGGGAAAATTCTCCCTGGAAACACCCCATGGATTGGGATCGGGTAATTCCCAATGGACATCTTCATGAAGAGATTTACATAATGTAACCTCCCAAGTTTGAAGCACTCGATATATTATGGGTTTGCAGACTTAACAAGGCTCTCTATGGCCTTATACAAACACCCCATGTTTGGTATGAGCGGATTATATCTGCCTTGTGACAAGTTGAGTTCATTTCTACTAGTGTGATTCCTTCTCTCATTGCTACCACTTGTCTCCATGTTTTTATCTATATAGATGACACTATTACTATTGCATCTTAAGCTTCTCTTATTGATGATTTGATCAATAAGCTTAGTGCATAATTTGCACTTAAACACCTGCGATCTCTTGATTACTTTTTGGGGGTTGAGGTCAAACAGCTTCATGATGGTGCTTTTCTACTTACTCATTCGGAATACATAAGGGATTTGTTAAAAGAAGCAAACATAGCAAAAGCAAAGGATCTTAAGCTTCTCTTATTGATGATTTGATCAACAAGCTTAGTGCATAATTTGCACTTAAACACCTAGGATCTCTTGATTACTTTTTGGAAGTTGAGGTCAAACAGCTTCATGATGGTGCTTTTCTACTTAATCAGAATACATAAGGGATCTATTAAAAGGAGCAAACATAGCAAAAGCAAAGGACATCTTTTTTCCTACAGTCGATAATTACAAGCTAAGAATGGTACTGACGTGCTTCCGAACCTCACTTATGCAGGTTTATTGTGGAGGCCCTTCAGTATGCTAGTTTGATAAGACCAAAATAATTTAACACTCTCCAACTATTTTTTCAGGAATTTTTTTTGATATTTTTAGCGCATACATGAATTTCAAACTAAACTGCTATCTAACATAGATATTGCTGGAAGCGAAACTTAACTTGCTTGACATCTTTTCCACCTACACTGACTCCTGCTTCGACAATGAACGGGTGGCCTTCAAAAACTTGAGCACTGCGCAGTAGTCACAAGAAAACAACTTTTAGGCATACCGAATTATCTATTACCAGAAAAGCCAAGCAAAGCACATAACTAACATTGTGAAATCTCTAATGGAGCTCTAGCATAGGGGCATCCCTAACCCCACAAAACACAGTCAGAAAGATCAGATAGAATTCTAGAAAGTAAGCTAAATGCCCATGATGGTCCACAGCGAGAAGGATTAAAAATAATGGTTAATTAAAACATATAAATACAAGAAGCAATAATTTGAGGTGACGGTGAGAGTAAGGTCTAGCAAAACTTTGATATTGAATCACAACCTGCCTGAATATGTTGCAACCATGTCTGGGTGAAGCTCTTTTATAATTCCTAGCCGAAGATTGTATTCGCCAGCAGGGCTAAGACACTGATAATAGATAGGAAGGACATAAGCAATTTGACATAACATTATAAAAAAAGTTAATTATGGAACGGAGTGTGATGAATGAATAGAAAAGGGGCCATTAATAGACTTCATCACTTACATGACCACTAGGATCATCGAATTTGGCCTGACGAAACAACTGATGAATGCGTACTAATTGCTGTGATGTTAGAGACTTCACAGCCATTTTTGAACTGAAATCTGGACCCATTTCTCCTGAAAAAGAAAAGGTAAAGAGTGTAGTAGATAACAAATTGGGATCTAGAATATGCACATTGAATTATGTGAACACTGAATATAAACTTCCTCTAATTTCAGGCCAAATGAACTGTTACTAATTTACTGAAATCTCAGCAGTTATTCAAAGCATTTCTTTATGAGCCTTGGGGACAAAAGCGTCTGCATACAACAGAACTGCAGCAGGCAACCTAGCTCATTACTAATTCATTAAAACAAAAGCGAGGATAAAATAAAGAGGGATCTTAACCATTATCATGGTCCAATATCAACAAAGAAAGTGAGGCATGTCTTCTCTAACATCAAGAAAAATTGACTATTATCAGGTCGAGAAACTCCGATTATCTTTCCTTTAAACAAACAAAATACCAGTTTTATTAATTTTAATTGATACATGGCTGCATCCAAACAGTCAACTTGAGCACATAAATACCATGAGAAATGTTCCTTTACAAGAAAGTCATGATACACTCTCAATTAAGAATCACAAAGAATCTCCAACAAGTTATCAATGAAATTAGTATTTTCCTTACCTATTAATCTTTCAGCATGGGGTTTACTGATATTTACAAATTCATGCTGAAGAAACTGCAAAAGGTTCTGCTTCGAAGTTTCAGTAATAAGTCGTTTAATTAGCAGCAAATCAACAGAGGATGGATGATGTTTTGTCTCCAAAGGAATGGGTGGCATTACATCTGTTCTGCGAGCAAACCTTACAGTGACATTCTTGCTGCAAAAGAAAACAGATGATATAAGATGATTGTGCATAGTAGTTCTTGGAGGGGAGAATCTGAATAGATATATATATTTACATACTCAGGTGCATCTGACACAAATTTGAAATGAAACTGTGCATAAGGGGTGATGACAGCCATTTGTCGCATGTAATGCAATATTTTTGACTGCAATGCAAACAAAGGAGCTTATATTAACGAAACATGTTTAGTTTATAGGCATAAAAACATGGTATTTTGGAAAATGGAACTGCTTAAATAAACCTGGAGCTTGCAGCAAATTTAATAAAACAGCATCAAATTAAATTACATACACGGTAGGTTGTCCAGTTACCCTCTATGACAACTTGAATTTCAGCTCCATGCCAGTTTTGATTGTTCTCCCGTTTTTCATGTAAATGTACATGAGGAATATTCCTGATAATTGACGCATTGATTATTTGGAGTAGGAGTTCGAATATCAATTCAATTATAATATTTGAAAACATACTTATGAATGTCAATATCCAGCCTGCAGAATGAGATATAATTTTGCTTTTTCATTGATGAAGAGATCTCAATAGGAAGTCCGGTACTCATTTTGGACCATATTAGTGCCTGTGTACATGTAAAACACAGATCAATAAGACCACCCGAAACCGAAACATATGTAACTCACACTCGAGTGAAAAGCTGGCAACTGTTACAAGTATGCTACATAGAGAAAAAAATATATAACTAGTGCATGTTGCCAGTACCATCTTCGCACCAAGACCAAACTTTCCCCGAGTCTGCTTCAAGCCATACTTTGTCCCAGATAGAACTACAAGAATAGATAAGTGTGCAGAGAGTGAGGTTACTAGCAACAACAAAAAACTGTAGAAATGTTGATTCACAAACAACTCGGGTAGCAGGTTACCAACTGACCTCGACCAAACATATTTGGGATGTCATCATGTGGCATTCCTTTTCCATTGTCCTGTAATTAGTACCAAGCATGCTACATTAAATGTACAGGAATGGGATAGATAAACACAGAAAAAGAGAAAGTACTTTGAAATTGGGTATCAAAATCAGATGAAACAGTTTTATAGATGAACACAGCAGCACAAACAAAGGTGTAATTGTAAGGCAGAAAGAATGCGCACCTTGCATGTAACTCTGTAAAATGAAGCCTCACCTCGGCCCTTCATACCCTTTGAAGCTGGAGTATCTTTCACTTTCTTTCCAAGGGCAGCATTCTTTGCTTGTAATTCTTGAGCACGAGCTTCTTTTGCTAATCGTTTCTACAAAGGAAGATATAATGTTAGACAGATAAAACCATGTAAAGAAAGCCTACTCAATTTCACAAAGTTGTATGCATGGTATAAACCAATTTCATAAATTTACAGCATGTTTGTTTTTGCGGTGATTACTTGATGGATGCATATGAAGCACTAACACAAACACAAACACTGGACACGACACAGACACTAGCACATAGACATTGATAATATCTAAGCGAATAAATTGACTGAATTTAACCACGTAGGCTTGAAACTGCGCCTTCCATCCAAAGTGTCGTGCATATCAGAACTGAAGCTAGACTTTAAAGCTTTGATGGAACTGATGTACACGTTGCTTTGAGACACGAGAAATAGAAGTCCAACGCAGTTCCAAACACCCACTCAAATTTGTTATCATAACCAAATTACTCCCTCCGTCCCTAAATATAGGCACTCATTTGACAAAAAATGTGTCCCTAAATATACGCCCCTTTTCATATTACTAGATACATTTATTGCTTCTTTTCCAAATAAACCCCTAATTAATAAACCATTAAGTGTCTTAGAATATGAAAAGTTAAGATTAACTATATCCTCATATACAAAGCGTATTTTAGGTAAATCTATACGTAAAATATACATTAACCGCACTACCAGCTTTTCTTAATAAAAGTGAAATATACAAGATGTGCTTATTATACTTAGGGACGGAGGGAGTAACACAACTCATACAACCAAAACCCTACCGTTTGATCCATTTTAGTATATCTCAGTACAACAATCAATGCTGCAAAATAAAATTGAACACACCTCACGAGCCTTTGCTGTTTCAAAATCATCATACAATGCTGCATCAACACGTTCACGGTCAACTAGACCAATCATAGAATTGAATTTGCTTTTAACTATCTCCTCACTGCAAAAACCAAATCCACATTTAATAAAAACATGGGAAATGTTACTGAATGCCCCCGGGGCACTCTTTAAGCACTTTAAATGGTAAGTTTTTAATGAAAAGCTGTGTATTAAATGCATTGGAAATTGTAATACTTAACTTTTTAAAAGAATAATTACTAAATTTGGGGTGCTTAAAGAGTACCCCGGGGGCACTCGTTAACAAGACCCAAAAAGAAAAAACATTAATTAATTCAATGCACTGAAAAATTCAATTAACCACACACTTGTAGTTGCAAACTTACATGGTTATTTCAACCACTGGAAGCTCCGATATTGACTCCGCCGAATCAAGTGCATTCTCCACCAATTCTCTAACAGTAGTATACAGAGATTTTCCAGGCTGAGTTCAAATCCACGCAAGTCCAAAAAATTAAATACGCAAAAAAAAAAAATCACAAAAATGAAGTTATACTAAATCAAATTGTGTAATTATACTTACATTATCAAATCCTGCTATATTCTTGTTCTCCGCAAAGAATTCAGCCGGAGATTCTACAATTTTCAACAGAAAAAAAAAACAAAAATTAAAATAAAATCAGTTGAAAATGAAGATAATGAAAAGTGAAAGTGCCAGAGAGAGAGAGACTTTGTTTGAGAACGGTTTCCTTAGGCTTTCTCGGAGTTTTGGATTTGGATTTCTTTGATTCAATTGGACTTTCACTGTTTTCATCCATGGAGAATTCAAACGAAAAATTGAATAATTTCGATTTTGAATCTGAATTTGAATGAAGTTTGAGTTCAGAATCTGAGATTGAGAGTGATGATTCTCGATTCAGCAACTGTAACACTAGGGTTTTTGAAAAATCTGAAAGTGGTTTTGGTTTTGACTGCGTTCTGGTGATGTCGTGCGTATTGTAGATGATGCTGCTGCAGAACGGATGTGAGAGATCGACGGTCCATGTTTTTTGGTCGATGTAGTAATTTTTTGGTACAAGGTCGATGTAGTATTATATGATGTGATGTGGTCATTTTTTTTTTTGAAGGATGTGATGTGGGATGTTAATTTTTGAGTTATTTCCCGCCAACGCTGTTTCTTTCTCACAAGTCACAACTGCATTTTTTGTTGTCGGTCCACTTATGTTATTATTTTTTTTACAACAACTAAACAATATTCATTCATTCAAATTAAGAGTACATCAAATACAATAACATATTCAAAATCGTTAAAAACGTAAAGAGTGAATCTACGAACGAACTCATATCACCTAAGTTAATAGCATACAACGGCAAAATGTCTACAAATAATATGATATATTCTAAGTCACTGAAATGCACATGCTTCCGGATTTGCAACGTCGACGCCCAAATCATTGATTGAATCTATAATAAACTGAAGTTGATCTTTCAATAGGAACCAAACGAACATCGCAACAAGCCGCGAAATTAAACGTCGTACAAGACAACAAACAACACAACACCGCACTAACACGACAAAATTACAAAAAAAAAAACACAAAATAAAAACTTAATACGTGTGAAAACCACTTATTTAAATCGAAGGAAAGGGGAAAAAGATGCAGAGGGTTGATTCTAGGTCAAAAAAATAACCTAAAACCACATCTCCTCGATGAATGAAGGAGAAAGAAAACCTAGAGAGAAAGTGGAGTTTCTCTCACTAAAAAATTAGGGCCGACTAACATTTAATCAACTGCATTTCCACCCCTTGTCAGTCTTTTTAACTTTTTGATTTCTGCTACATTATAATGTTCGTAAAATTAACAAGATAAAAATTGTTTGTTCAACTTCAATTATTCCAAAATAAATTTTATGTTGATCGACAATTATTATTTATGTGAATTGTTTACTGATCATATTATTATGTGAAAAGTTATTAGATGCATATGTTAGGATTCATAGGACTAGAGGCCACTTATGATGTAATATAAATCCACCGAGAGACAAGTAGGGTTCAACTTGAACATTTGAAGAATAGTCTCCGAGAGTTAATGAGTGTGTGAATTATAGATCGTGTAAACTTTAAGTGGTGTATCTTGTCCTAATGTAAGAGAGAAGTGGTGTATCTTGTCCTAATGTAAGAGAGAGAAAATTTCTTGTAATTCGACTCATATTTATTAATTTTCCAATATCAGATGATGATATCTTGTCTAATATTCTAAAAATTTATGTGGGATGTTATAATACTTAACCAAATCAAGGGCCTATTTATTACATATTAAAATAAAAGTGATTTTGACGTAAAATAATTTAGAGATTATTTTTTAAAGATTTTATGAAAAATCAGAATCTATTTTGTGTTTGTTTACCTTAATAAAAATCACTTTTTTTCAAAAATAATTTAGTTTCTTTGGGTACAGCTATATAAAAGCAATTTTTTTGTTACAAAATTAGTTCAATCTTTTGATCCATATTTTTTCTCTCCTCTACAAAAATCTATTTTTTGAGAAGTTGCTCTTGACAGCTTCTGATTTGAAGTTGTTTTTAGATTTTTTTTAGATTCAGATTATTTTTAAAAAGTTGTAACGAACGGATACAATATTCTAGTAAAAAGTGATTATTTTCTTTTAAGAAAAGTGATTTTTTTCCTCAAAAAATGTATAACAAACGGGCTCTAAGTCATTCTAGAGTCTGTTTCGTGACAAATTAGGTCAAGTATCTAATGGTTCAAGTTTCACTCATAAACGATTTGTGTAGCAAAAATTATGAACAACATACCGACAACCTGTCAAAATTACGAGTTGTGAATTTTATCTCTCTCTTCTTTGTTATGCTCACTTACTCAATTGATTCAACTCATACAATCTTGGAGACTTTCCTGAACCTGACCCAAAATTCAGAATACATAGTAAAACAAATCCCATAACATATCATACACATTAAATTCTAACTTTAATATTCTATTAAGCAAAACATCAAACATGTAATAAGTATATTCATCATGTAACAATTTATCAATTTAACACTAATATGCGCGCATGATGATTTTGTTTCATAATTAAAATCCTCAAATCACAATAGTTAAAACCCTAACCCCATGCATGAGGGATGAAGGAAGGAGGAGAACCCACCTCTTAATTCTAGGATGGTGGTTTCTCCTAAAGCTTTCTCTTTCCTCCTAGTTCCTCTAAATCTAGCTTTTTTTCCCGATTCTCTCCTGCTGTTCTTCATCTCATTCAAACCCTTGATTCAATAATCTTCTTCTCCTTATTGATTTCTCAAGAAATAGGTGTAAATGTCAATTACCATTTTTGTCCTTCATAACTTGACAAGCCTTTAAGTCCTTGTTTTACCATTATATCATTAAATCGAATTATAGCAAGATAATCAAAATGTGGTTGAGTTGACTTACTTTTGTTAATGCAAAAGGTCTTTTATTCGTAGTTTTTTTTTTTGGTACAATTTTATTCGTAGCTTTTTCCGCTACACTATATGACTACCATTCCTTACTTGGTCATAAGGCGTATATTTTGGTTTGCGAACCAAAGTCTCTTCTAAATAGTACAACCCATATTGAGACACATATATTTTTTATGTCAAGTATTGTAAGTGGAACATAGTTGATCATTCTATTTTATCTAACAAGATTCAATTTAAACTATCAGGTAATCACAAATTAAATTCAATTTTTGACCAAAAGACAACTAGTGTTAATCACTACACTGCCTCTAGACGTTTAAAATTTAAGGAAAACTTCTTATACCTTCTAAACTGAAGAAAAGATGCTTATTAATCACAAATAGAATTTTTAAAATCTTTATATCATACTAACAAGTAAGTCAATGATTCGAGACTAATTCAGTTCTAGCATAAAATCTCCAAAAATTTGAAATTTTTCCAATGAAAAAATAATAAAAGGAAAGGTAGTAGGAAAATTTTGACTAACAAGGGAAGACCGTACTACATTAAGGTATATGACAATACACCATGTGCTAGGCTACATTATTATTCTTACTCAATGTTTCCTAGAATTAGAACCTTCACACTTCTGAAAAAGTGATCCAAAAATTTATATCTAGGAAGGTAATGGAGAAACTTTTGTCATGAATGTATTAAGATATTCTTGATAGTTAGATATCATTCAGGTTGGTGAATTCTTGGTTAGTAAGGGATTGTCCACAAAATAGATTGTCGACTACACAAAACCTAGTGAACTTAAGTAGGTGAGACACATCTGAATTTATGGATATTATTTTTCACACTTATCCAGTAAGTAAAAAAATATCCTAACTACTTTTCCAATTATAGTATAGAAACTATATATCATAATCTATCTAATCCTATAACAGAAAATATTGTCCACACATGCTTGCAAAATAACAACTTAACATAGCACCTTATTAGCAACATACAATCATAATAGTAAACATGAACAACAATATTTAACACCAAGAATACCATATACATTTCATGTTTATCACTATAAAATCTTTATTGTCGTTATTTTAAGCAAAGAAGAATAAGACAACAAACAAAATTACTTAACTAGTTATCTGTCACTAGAAATATTACCAGCATATGTGTATATAACATAACAGGAACAATTACGTACACAACTTTTATTTGAGTTTCACATTCTTTTAATTACTATTTGCTAAGGGAGACGTTTTAGTATGGGGTATTTTTTAGATACTTGTATTTAAATAACTCTAAGTGGTTGAACATGTTGTGATAAGTACGTTAAACACAAGGCTAAAGACATTATAGACACACAGGAGATGTGATAATAGTAGTCTTCATCGATTGTAAACGTGTTCATTGTTTGATATATAGGAGATGTGTCTCATATTCACCATGCATTGTGATTGAATTTCAATCATCTCCCACATCCCTCTCCAACAAAAAAATTGTAAGTGAATGGAGAAAGAAGATGATAAGAAAAAAAGAGTAATGATGGACAATTAAGGCAAATGTATCAAATTGTTACCAAGTAATAAAGTGATAAGTAGAGTATCGTATCCACAGTGATTGTCGTTTCAACTAGGCAATTCACGTTACTTGTTTAAAACAAAAAATAAAATTAATAAAATATAAAGTAAACGGGAGAAGTTTGTGTAATTTGATGATATGTTTGCTCAGAGTGAGAGTTTATGAATAACTTGTTTTTGCTTTGCCGATTTGCATAATTTTGCCTTGAACTACATTAAAAACACGCTAGAACCGCTTAGTTCCGGGAAAACGAGACATACATGACTCGAAATGAAAACATTACAAAATATCCTGAAAACCATAAGCAATTGTTCTAAAACTCATCTAACTGGAACAAAACTAAATAAAAATAATTAAAAATATGCTAAAAATAACGTCGGATGGCCTGTCATCAAGTAAGTAATTAGGAGGGAACAAAAATGATGTGCAAAGAAGATGTAGAAAAGTTTTGTGGGAGAAGATCCAAATCATTGAAATTTTGGATAGAAATGTGGTGTCATAGTAACGTACGATCGATTTTGAAAAAGAAACGTATGATCGCAGTGGCGAGATGGAGGACATCCAAACATGATGAAATCGTGTTTGAGGAGCTAGAGTGTGCATTCAAGACTTCTAAAACGTAATTAACAAAACAAGTATTGAAAATTATATTTTGCTTAGATCAAATTTTAAATCATTGTGTCGTTTTGATCTTTTATATTAAGCATAAATGTATTTTTGAATTTTTCAGAAAATAAGTTCATGTCTTCCTATTTTTAAAACAAGTTTTTTGGTTCCACGATTTTACTTTTTTTGGAATATTGTTATTAATTTATGAAGTGACAACATTTATAAGACATATTTTTCTCTAACATAGATATTTTTTGTGGCCTAATAAGCATTTTTACATTATAAATTCATAAGTCAAATTATAAAAAAATTATCCAAATATGTGATGATGTATTAAAATTTTGAGGAAGGTAAAAATAGGGAGACCAAAAATTGGTTTTTAGAAAAGGGGGACCAAAACTTCATATTCTTGAAAGTAGGAGAACCAAAAGTGCTTTTAAGTCTTTCCATTTTAATGTTAATTTTGTAAAAATAAAAAATATATTGCACATTAGTCCTTTTCATCTTTTGTGAGACACTCCCTCTTTTAGGACAAAATTAGAGGTTAAAACTAAAGGAAGAAGAAGCAACAATCTACTGATTAAAATTAAACTTGTTTGATATGTTTCATTCCATTCTTAGTTATTGGAAACATAGAGTATAGAAAATTTAATATCTTTTGAGAAAATTCTTAAACCACTTTGCAGACAACTTTTGATGTCTTTTCAAACCATTTTTGTAATCTATAAAATTCATGCCAAAGCGGGTTGTATAACCCGATGTCCATTCAAAATTGTCGAGCAATGACCATGCAAAATATCCTTTTACATTTACGCCGTTCCTAATAAAACAAAAACAAAAAATTAAACCATGTATGAAAAGGTAAACTATACTTATATAACTAATCTAAAAAACACTTAGAAAAAACTACTCCCAAAAAATTAAATATATAAAGTAACTATTCACTTACTTGATTGCAGATCGAATATAAAAGAGATGACGATGGTGATAGTCAATTCTATAAGTGTCCATAAGGGCTTCCTCTAGTGATAACGTTGGATCGTTGAACTCATCAATACCTAAAAATTAAGTTTTTAAAAAAGATTGTGATTAGATATATGCTAGAAAAAAATATTAAACTAAAATTTTGACATAAACATCAAAAAAATTTCAAAAAAAAAAAAATTATGTACTCTATCTCACATTTACATTGTATAATAACATTCAGGAATAAGCAATATGAAGTAAAGTGTGTTTACCATTTTCGGTGATGTAAATCAAAGGATTGTTGTACAATTTCTTGACATAGAGTAACAATTCTTGAATTCCTTTAGGATAAACATATAACCAATTTGAAGCTGCCTGCACACAAATAATTGCAAACATAAACTAAATATATATATATATATATATATATATATATATATATATATATAAACTTAAAAAATTATAAAGTTGTAATATGTTGTGGTATACGTACCCTTTGACCTATTGGAATACCATTTCGCTCACCTTCGATCACAAAAACAAAAGAAATAATTTTATCATCAAATTCAAAAATATTCATTAATTTCGACAATGATCAATAAATAAATATATGCTTACTTGTAAAATTGACATGAGAATCAGTGTCGTAACTGAGTCTACCATTTCTAGGTTGTGGTGCATTGGTAGCATACATAGAGGTATAATAGTTTAGTCCAATGAAATCAAATGACCCTTTAAGTAGTCTTGCTTGCTTTTTAGAGAACTTTGGCAATCGTTTTCCAACAAGAGAACACATACTTTGTGGATATTTCCCTGATGTTAATGGTTCCATAAACCTGTAATCAATGTTACAAACAGAAAGAAGAAAAAAAATTCACGAACAATTTTTATTTTTGTGAAGTACTATACAATATAGTCCAACAAATTATAGAGAGAAATAAAATGCTAGAGATGGATTGGTTTTGGAATTGATAGTGTGATGATTAAAAATGAATGTATGAATGAACACTTTTTACGGTGATCCTGGAGTAACTAATATAACAACTAACATTTCAAGAAAGTTACTTCAAACTTCTTGTTTTTCACCATTGATAAAGTACCATTTAGGTTTTGGGGTCTTCCGGTAGGGTGAAAATCGAAGGAGGTTGGGAAACATGGAAAACAAGGTTGGACTCTGTGATGAAGATATTATCTTGGTGGAAAGGAAGTGCTCATAAATTTGGTGCATAGTACGTACTAGCATCATTCTATTGTTCTATTTTTCTTTCTTTAAAGCTCCTTGGAATGTCTTAAACGAAATTGTCTAAATTCAATGAATGTTTTTATGGGGATGAGGTTTAGAGAAGAAATCAATTAATTGGGTAAGGTGGAACAAGGTGTGCCTACCAACAGAGGAAGGAGGATTAGGAGTAAAAAGAAAATGAAATTGTGTAATTTGGCCAGCTTGAGTAAGTGAAGATGGAGGTATGCGATGGAGATGAACGTGATATGGCATCATCTTATTTATAATATATACATAGAGGTGGTGGATAAATTTTTAAATACGAAGGAGAGTCCAATTGAAATAGGTTTTGTAAAGTCTGCAGAAGGTGCTTAGGTAGTTAAGCTGCAAGTTTGAGGCTTTTGTAGTTAACTCCTTGGTAGTATGGAGGGTTTATGTATACATATAGTTTTAAACTGTTTTGGAGCAAATTTTCACATCGTGTGCTAGAATGCTCATGATTACTAAATATTTGCTTATAAAAAATAACTAAACAAAATTAAACTAATGCTAATTAATATTCAACTATATCTAACTAGTATTCCAACCTAGAGTTAAGCACTTACCATCCAAGCATGAAGTCTAGTCCTCGTTCAACAGCGTTTTGATCGAATTTGTTATCAGAAAGTGGAATGAACCAATGAGACACCAAGGTTATGCCAATCACACCCTTTTGAGATTCCTGCATATAGATCATGTTTTAGTTATTAGGTATCTTGAACTTTAAATTAAGTTCTTAACTAAGTTATAACAAACCTGATACTTCTTCTTGTACACATGGGCAGCTGCGGCATGAGCGAGAAGTTGGTGATGTGAAACGATGTAAGGCTCTTTTCCTGAATCACCACCAGTGCAGTTTGAACTCAACCATTTAGAACATCGACCAGGTGCAAAGAAACCTAATGCATAGGCAAAATTGCTGTAAGCGTATGGCTCATTGAAAGTGGTCCAATACTTCACCCTATCTCCAAACTCTTTGAAACAAAGTTCCGCATAATCTTGAAAATCATTTCTGAAAATTAGCCATGTATTAAGATGTTAATGCTTAGTATTGTTGCTTGTTGATTGGTTCATATACAATTTGTTCCAAATACAAATTATCTTAATCAGGATCTTGATATACAAAGCTATTACAGATAAATATATAACATAAAAAATGAATTAACACCTTACTAATATTTATGTAAATATGATTTAGGTAATTTTGTATCACTTACACAATGAGAGGGCTTAAGAAGCCGCCATACTCGTCCTCTAAAGCTTGAGGAAGATCCCAATGAAATAAAGTTACGAATGGTTGTAGTCTTGTAGACCTAAAATATTGATATTCAAATAATTTTTATTTATTATAATGTTGCATAAAATGTGAAAATGTGTAGTAGTTTAATAAAAAATTCAAGTAAACTAAGTATGGACTAACCATTTGCCAACAACTCATTGATGAGGTTGTTGTAATATTTGACTCCTCCTTGGTTTATACCTCCATTAAGTTTTCCTTTTATTGATAGTTTATTAAAATTGAAAGAAAAAAAAAGTGTCAATCATCAGCATAATTAGGTAGAATTAAATAGGAGTTAGTCGTTTATGTTTTACTCACTTGGGAGGATTCTAGACCAAGAGATTGAGAATCTATAAGCATCCAAATTCATATTCCTCATGATGCCAACATCTTCCTGCGATATTTAAGTGTATAACGTACAAGTACCATATTTTTCTCAAATAATATACTATCATTTTATTGTATATAACAAAATAGCTAATATAATACAAAATAGTGATCAACTGCAGTGCAATAATGAATTTTATTTTTCTATATTGAATTTCATTATCTTTATAATAATTATTTATTATTTTTCTATCTTATGAGAGGTTCTATGGATTAATTAATTCTCATTAAGGAAGTGAAAAAAATATTATATTTGGTATTTTAGTTGATTTCATATCATCACTTAGACTTTTTAACAATATTGATTAAGATTTTTTGTAGTTTATAGACGAAGTGATAATATATCATCTAAAACTCATACATACAACTCTAAGGTTCCAAATTCAAACACAGGTGCATGTCTTTAGTCTAACAACATAGGCATTGGCAATTGAGCTTGAGCTGGACCTCACAAACAATCATGAACTTTAAATTGATAATCTCTTAAAATATTCACAATTTTCAACATGAATCATCATTCATAATATTTTAAGGATCCTCATTCATAATTTTGATCATATATACAATACCTTTTAACGGTAATATTGGTCAACTGCAACATCTCCGTTGCTTCTGTCTCGTATCTTTTCTGCATGTTGCACATTTGTTTAATTTTAAAAGGGTAAAAACATAATTACAATATAGATGCATCTAATATGGAACTATATTGTAATTATGAAAAACTAAATTATATATCCAATCAAAACTCATACATCCAGTCATTACACACGTTGAACAATTAAAAAAATGAAAAACTAAATTATATATGCAATCATGTGCCACTTCAACGAATATCACAAATCAGATGAGTCAGGGGGTATTTTTTGATAATCTTTATTTTTCAAGGATGGAATCTAAAAAAATTACAGGGAAAAACTGAAAGTGGACTATATTACAGGTGGGTAAACATATATTAACCCAAATAAATATAAGTGTTTCATCTAAAAAAATCTCCCTTTCTTGACTAGAAGAAATCAAGCGTCTATTTTTACTAACCTTGTTTAAATTATATTGTTTCAAAAAAATATCATTAAAATATTCAATATTATTTATGGTAGGACATTTTTATTTTTGTGAAAAAAGTGTAAAATTTATACATATTATAAAATTTTCAACTCATCATAAAAGTACTCTTTATCCCTTTTAGTTAAATCAAGTCGTAAATTCAATCTTGATAAAAAATATAAAAAAAACATTGAGTTGTTACTAAAGCAAAATTAATTTTAACACTTTACATGCATCTTGAATTCAATCCAAAAAATGGATGAAGAGATCAGAGACCTGGATACTTATGAGTGTAGGTGTCCCATATACTTGCTCCTCTCCCACCTTCTTTTGCAGCACCTTCGTACTACATGATATATATCATGACATCAACCAAATTGGGATTTTGAATATTTTATGAAACGTTAAACCGTTAATTTTTCTTTTTAAATCAATGCTCATATATTAAAAACTATATTTTAGTCCGAGTGAAATTGAACTAAAATTTTGTAAGAAGGTCTCATTGAAATAATGAGCTACCATTCGGTCATATTTCCTATAACATTAAAAAAAAATGAAATATTTACCTGGTATGATGAGGATCCTGTCCCAAAAATGAAGCTTGTGGGAAAACTAGTTCGATTGAGTGAAGAAACATCAAGAATCGGTGAAACAATCTTCGTAGATGGTAGTGTGGTGAAGAGATTCAAGAGAGTGAGAATTAAAAAGGCTCTGAGTAATGCCATATTCATTATGATGAATGAAAACCTAATTGACTATTGTGCAAGATCCATCGAAAGTATGGTTCCTTTTATAATTTAAAATTTAAAGCCAAATATAGAGAAAAATTGGTGTTCATAGTTAAGAAACAAACAAATATAGGTTGTAAGTATTTTTCAAATATAGAGCCAAAAATTGGTTAAGAAACAAACAAATATAGGTTGTAAGTATTTTTCAAATATAGAGCCAAAAATTGGTTAAGAAACAAACAAATATAGGTTGTAAGTATTTTTCAAAATATAGAGCCAAAAATTGGTGTAGGTTGTATTCGTCTATATTTATCTGTAGCTACATCCTGCAGATAAAATTGATTTTATTAGTGAAGAAATTGACAGATATAGACCTCACAAACAACCATGAACTTTAAATTGATAATCTATTAAACTTTTCACAATTTTCAACATCAATCATCATTCATAATATTTTAGTGGCCCTCATTCATAATTTTGATCATATATACAATACCTTATAACGGTAATTTGGTGAACCGCGACATCTCTTCTGTTGTTGTTCTTGTCTTGTATTTGTTGTATTTGTAAAAGGGTAAAAACTGAATTATAATATAGGTGCGTATAATATGGAACAAATAAAATTATAATATTAGAGATGCATATAGAAAGAAAAAAAATTAATAAAAGTTTAGAACAAATGTAAACCTCCTTTTATAATATCAATGGTATTTTTAACTGAGATAGTAACGGTTTTTAAAATTGTTTTTTTGAGGGATCGGTTTTTAAAATTGTTATTAATTATATTTTAAATCCACTTCATTATGTGTACGTTACATTAGGTTATATAATTTTTTGTTTAATATTACTATTATGTACATTACTTCTTTTTTTGTATACCACTATTATGTACATTACTAATAATATCATTACGTTACTTCCTAAAAAAAAAAATTAAGGGTTAAATAAGTTTTTCATCCTTATAAATATAGCGAATTTTGATTTTAGTCTCTAAAAAATTAAACTGAATGTTTTCATCCTCACAAATTTTTTTATTTTGTTTTTCATCCTTAATGGCCATTTTATGTTCATATAAATGGCAAAATTATAACTCTTTTATGTTCCAATTGTATCCATGTTATGTCCGTTTATTATATTCGACATTTATATATTCATATTATGTTCAAAAAATGTCAAAAACACGTTAAAATTATATCCATTAAGGACCAAAAACAAAATAAATTTTTTTGTGAGGATAAAAACATTAAGTTTAATTTTATAGAGACTAAAATCAAAATTCGTTATATTTATAGGAACGAAAAATTTATTTAACCGCCATTATATAACATCAGCAGTTACTAATACTACATCACCAATTCACCATTATGACATCACGTTATCAGCTCTTTCTGCAAAGTCTATGTTACTATATCATTTAGGGAAATGCTAACCGCTATCCCCGGGGCACTGGTTAAGGATACTAAAAAGGGAAATTATATAGTAATTATTGCATTGAAAACTGTGTAATTAATTCATAAATAAGTCAACAAAGTTTCCTTTTATGGT
>Ga0315914_1002732_pt1 | contig 26930 bp, 14 predicted proteins | sample MpolenodulesMG_FD_203920 | JGI IMG/M metagenome (GOLD analysis project Ga0315914, IMG submission 203920) | Medicago polymorpha root nodule microbial communities from Los Angeles, California, United States - elongated nodules | ecosystem: Host-associated > Plants > Roots > Nodule | place: USA...
TAATCTGCACAAGAACGTCAGAACGTTCTGAAGCAATTTCACTAACTTAACTTTTCCAAGTAAACCACTTGAGAATTAATTTTAAGTTGCAGGTTAATTTTTAAAGGGTCATAATTCAAACCCCCCCTTTCTTGTGACTATTTTATTCACTTCACTCTCATGCCACATAAGCGGGTTTTGCCAACTCAGCAAGTGACATGTAAGCCTCTGTCAGCAAGCACAACTTTTTTTTAACGGAAGTTGACGTTAGGGACCAATTCCAAAAAGTTAACAAGATACAAGGGTTGTTTCACAACAAAAAAAGATACAGGGACTAAAACCAAAAACGCGAATTTACAGGGACCTTTTACTTATTTAAGCCTTTCTAATTCTTTCTCTCCTACACCTCTTTTTCCCCTTTTACTTCAAGATTTGAATTTAATGTAGTTGCGATCACACATTTGTGTGGTCGCATACGGTGTATAAGGCGATTGGCTCACAATTTTAACTAAGTGATTTGGCTTAAAATACATGATTGTAACACGAGTCCTCCAATTTTTGTCGGATCAAATGAGTGGAACGTGGCCATAGAGAATTACAATCCATTTCTTCTTAAATACATCCTAAAGGTTTATTATAGAACATCATGATGTAATTTGATCCATGTAACCGACCATATTTAGAAGGATAAAACATGATTGTTGTTAAGGGTATGTTGTCACAAAGTAAAAAGGGTGATTGTTAAAAATCTCCCATTGAAGGTGCTCTAAAGAGCTAAAATGTAAAGGGCAAACACAATAAATGGCATTGTACGATGAAGTTTAATCAGATGCAATTACGTTGGAACAAACCCGTTTTAATTAAACTTAATCTTGTATGATAAAATTTAATCAGATACAATTTTGCAAACTTTAATCTTTTATAGACTCTTATTTTTGTTTGTTTTCGAAAATATTTTCAAAGAGAACATTTTCTAAAAGCGAAAAAGACCCCGTTTAGCATATACACTATAAATACATTTCGTTTTTATACTCCCAATTTATGATACATAGTTTAAAAAATAACTGTACTCTAAACTTAAAGTCTAGAATATGCACCACAAACTTCAAATTTGTTGCATACATTTATGATATATGCATATATATTGTTTTATCATATGTTTTGTCGTTTACAATCTACTCGAGATAATTTTATTCGAAGACACTTTTAGATACTAAAAGTGAACATTTCTTTCGATCATAGTTCAAATCATATTTATCACGTTGTAGGTATCTAGATTCTTCTGTGAACTTTTGTCTGTATTATTTTTGTCCCCAAATGGAAAAAAATAGAATACTCTTGCAATTGTAGTGGGAGTATTGCTCATCTCACCAACAATGTTGGAGAACATTTTTTGAAGTGTAAAGAACAATTTTCTTGTAGGGGTACTTTTGTCCAAAAAGAATGTTGTTCACACTTCAGTCAATGTTAGGAAACACTGGTAATTTACCGGTAGTTGACTGCTGATGGATTTTAACCGGTGGCAGTTAACTGCCGATGGTCATTTACGTCATTTTCTGGTGTGTTTCAGCCTTGTTAGAAGTGTGAACAACAATTTTCTTTGTCCAAAGCACCCAAATCAGAGTTCTGCTCTTTACCCAAACATTTTTGTTCATTCCCAAATGAAAATACCATTTTACCCCTACGCAAGTTAAGTTACGCTAGTGCAAATAGCAACGTGACTTAAGTCACGCAGAAAAACTCACACTAAAACCCAGCGTGAGTTAACTCATGCTGGTTTTGTTTCATCCATTATCCAATTTTTTGTACACATTGTGTGACATGTGCCTTTATATAACAAAATGAACTTCCTTTTGGTATTTCATTTGAGCTGCCCAAAATTTGACAAGTGTTTGTAGTGCATGCATGACATTGAAGTTGGAGGTGTCCTCTAGCATTCATTCGCTTGCACGTGATCAACATCCTTAGCCCATGAATTGAGGTTCAGCTCAGAGGATACACATAGTACAATCAATAGCCATCACACATTTTCTAGCCACACAATGCGTGAAAAAATTGGATAATAGATGAAACAAAACCAGAGTTAGTTAACTCACACTGGGTTTTAGTGTGTTTTTTCTGCGTGACTTAAATCAAGCAGCGTGAGTTAACTTACACAAATTTAACACTAGCGTGAGTTAACTCACTCATGCTGCGTGAGTTAACTCACACAGGGGTATTTTGGACATTTACTTTGGGAACGAGCAAAACAGTTTGGGTAAAGAGCAGGATTCCCCAAATCACTAAGCCCGATCTAGGCCCAAACATTCACAACCCAAAAGCCCAACAAAAAACCCAACAGTGTAAGAAGAAACAAAATGCAAAGGGTTTAACGAAACAGAGAGAGAGAGAAAGTGAAGTATTATTATTCTCTTCTCAAATCTTAATCTACTCACTCTACTATGAAATTTCTTCAATCTCTCTTAGGTAAAACCCTCTTTCTTCTTCTTCAATTTCAATTTCATTCTCAAACCCTAATTTCAGAATCTCACATTTTTCATTTTTGCAGGTAAGACCCGTTTAGCAGTGCGAAATGGATCACTCCAACGGGTTTCGGGGCTCCGATTCTACAATGTTCCAGCAGAAGAGTATGACAGGAGAAACTACGCTAAAAATGTTCATGAATACAACACTGTTTTGGGTTCTCTCAATGCTCAACGAAGGTCTTTTTCTCTTTCTCACTTTTCAATTTTTTGAAAAATATCAATTTTGTTGTTAGAAATGTAAAATGTTAGTTAAATTATTCATTTTTAATTTTTTGGATAATTTTAGCTACTAATTTGAACATGAAGTATAAATTAGTCTAGATCAGTTTATTTTTGTAGCTCTCCATAATAGTTTATGAAAATGGAGTAACTTATAACTTATATGAAGACAGTTTGACTTTACTTAAGTATACATAAGTACTTAAATGGTAAGTCCTTGATTAAGCTGTCTATCCAAACAAGGCATTATGTCAGAGTTTAAAAATATCAATTTGGTCGTTCTGAATATCAAATGTTAGTTAAATGTCATTTTTTAAGATGATTTTAGGGACATATAATCATAGTAGTTTGATTCATATTTGACATTCTTAAGGACGGAATTGGTATTTTCATTTGTGTTTTCAAATAGATCTTGTGGAGGACTAATTTGAGTATTTAGGAGCCGGTTTGGATTGATTTGCATTTATCTACTGGCATAAGCACCTTTGGGACTATTTTAGAGAACTTATGGAAACGGCTCATGGCATGTCCTTGAGCTGTTTCGAGCTTGTTTTCATAATCTTTTCAGGATAGCTTATGATAACAACTTATAACTTCTATGAAAATAGTTTGACTTTATTTAGTACGATAGCATGTCCCTAAAATTATCTTAAAAATAAAAATGGCTAATTTGACTCACGTTTGATATTCTTAAGGACCAAATTGATATTTTCAATTCTGAGGACCAAGTAAATCTTAGTATTTTTATTGGAGGACTAATTTGAGTTTTTAGGGCCTGTCTGGATTAAGTTGAATTTACTTACTGGTATAAACATTTGTGATTTCTGAGACTATTCGAGAGAATTTATCAAAAAGGATTATGAAATGTCCATTATGAGCTCTTCAGAATTGCTTTTGAAAACAACTTCTAACTTATATGAAAACAGTTTGACTTTAGTTGATCTCTTGTTAATTGTTATAGATATATCTTATACATAAGAACTTGCTACTCTGGACTCAATTATAAGTAAAAAAAATATCTAAATTTGTTAGACTCAAATATAAGCAAAAGTTAGTTATTTATGCACAATTAATCTTACTATTCCAAAAACACGCTTACATTAGTTCATTAATGTTGTGAGGAGATGATCATAATAATTAGGGGTAGGCTTGTAAGTTTATTTCATTTTTACATGAAATCAAGAAAATCAAACGGAGTTAACTACCATCCTTAAAAAGCGTGAAAGTTGGTATTTTTGCTTATAATTGACTCCAGAGGGAGTATATTATAAGCACTTAACTAGGTTGTTTATCCAAACAGGGCATTACTCTTTTACTTATTTTTATTTTATTCTGTTGTTGATTAATTTAGACACCTCATTTGTCAATTGTTTTAAAATAATTATTTTTTTGGGTATTATTTGGTAGGATGTTTTTGCTGAGAGATGTGTATGAAGATATGATGCTTGATGGAGTGAGGCCAACCCGTGAAACTTTTCATGCCCTTGCTGTTGGATCCATGAGAGGCTCTAGAATGCATGATGCTTTCTTCTTCAAGGACCAAATGAAAATCATGGGTTTGGTTCCTGATGTATGTACTATTTTATTTTTCCTCATAAGTTTTTGCCTATACAACTTTTTGTTTGATGTAGATAGGTATGGGTTATTGAATGTGTAATGTTTGATGTTGTTGTATGATTTAAAAATGGATACTTTGCGGATTTTGTTGATTACTTGCACCAACTAACTGGGTTGCTTGTTCTTTCAAAAAAAAAAAAAAACTGGGCTGTTTGATAATTGAAATTTCAGTTGGTTGATGATATATGTGATTTGAAGTTAACATCGTTTAACTAGTTTTCTATATAATCTTTCCAAGATTCCATGCTAAATATGGCGGTTATTTTTGCTCTTTTGTCAGAAAAATGTGACTTCAAATGACTGTAGCTAAATGCTGTAGACTTTGTATTTTATAATGTGGCAGCCTTGTTTTGTGTGCATGTATTCATGAAAAGGTGATTGGGTATGTGTATCCATTGCAGAATCGTTGTTCAATTGTTTTCTCGTATCATACCATATCCCTATTGCATAAACTTCGACTTTTTATGCTTTATTTTTGAAGATCAATGACTACTCTCATATTGATGATGTAGGTTACTTTCTACAACTTTCTAATTTCAACCTGTGGGAAATGCAAGAACTCTGATCAGGCTGTTCAGGTACCTGTCGCCATCTACCTGCAGACAGGCTTTTAATATTCTGCTGCATTAGAGGTGCTTATTGCTTCCTTGTCTTTATATGTATAATGTTTTGTTGTCCTTTAAAATGAAGATTTTGGAGGAGATGAAATCCATGGAAGTAAAGCCAAATGTACAAACCTACATCTGCTTGCTACATGCATGTGCAGCCCATGGACGCATAGACCGAGTGTATGTCGTATTGCTACTTCTTTTATTATCTAATCTATTTTCTACTTAATAAAAAAAATGACCTAAAGGAAGCATGGCATTTTTTTATGATTTTGTTTTTCATCCAAATCAGTTATTTAGTATCTGTGTTTTTACATGAGTTTCACTACCACTATTTTTTTCTACTAAAACTTGATTCTTTTCATTCATTCCTTCACATAGGGGTATTTCGTATTTCACCTTCTCTTTTTTTATGTTGTCAAATGCACATCAGCTTCATCAAGTTTACCTTTATATGTTTTTATTATTCAAAAAAATTAATTATTTAAATTAATGATCCAGGAATGTAATTGTCCGTGATATGACTGCAGCTGGTTTGGGATTAAATAAGTTCTCCTATGCTGGGCTTATAATTGCACACCAGAACAAAACACCTTTTACTGATGATTTCGATGCAAAAGTAATTTCCATATCTATTTCTTGATTTGACACGTATTATGCTGTATTTTCCAGCAATCTCTGAACTTGTTATTCTGTCGAAAAAGGTTATTGAGTATGTGGAGAAGTCAAAGAAGTGGACTTCAGTAGAAACTGACAGCGCCAATGCTGAGAATGTGATGGTGGGTGTTACTGATGAGGAGTTATATAACTTACCAACGGCAGAATACGTTACTAGGCGTGGAGGATTCTTGAACAGGCCATTTGCTGCATACCATACTGCATTTAATGCTGCTGCGGACTTCAAGAATGTTAAGGTATGAAGTTCCATGTCTGTATGACTGTTCGTGATATTTTTAAATGGTTCTTGGAGAGTTGTTGTCATCTAGCGGTGCTAGTGTTAGTGTTGCGGAATTTCAGCAAACTGCTATGCGATACACAATTTAGTACAAAGTGCTGTCAAATAGCAGCTATATCAGCTCTACAACACTCTAGCATAGCCTGCATAGTGGAATTTGAACAAACAGTTATTTTTCGCGATCGGTGGTTGACAACTCTTGGTTCTTGCATGCTTCTATGTTCTCTTATTCTGATGCTGCCTGTTTGTGTGGCATGAAATCATTCAATGTGCATCTAGACCTAGTAAGAATTGATTATGTGTGATATTTAAATCTGACGTATAGTTAGCGTTTAAGTCAAATTAAGATATCTGCTTTACTGGTAAATAATATTGTATATTTCTCTCTAATATTTCTTTACCTACTTCATTCTGGCTTACTCGTGGGAAGGGATTTTGATGTGATGTTATTGTCTATTAAACCAGAATGTTACATGACACTCTTCCTTTTAATGGTAGCCCTCTAAATGTTCTCCTATTATGATTATGATTACACTATGTACTGACCAGTAAAAAAAGATTAAATGAATGATAGTGATATAAATTAAAGGATCTATTTGTTAATTTTTTATGCTTTCTAGTTTCTACAGAGTAATAATCTCAATTAGCAAACTACACCTTTCTTCTATGTTTAGCCGTTATAGCATGCATGATATGGTTTTAATTTGTTAAAGATAAAACAGAAAATTGTAGAACTTGACTTCCTATTTTATTTGGGGCTAATAATTTAAAGCTCCAGATATAAATTTGATCATTTTGTTTTTGTATTTCCTGAAGGGGAATCAAATATAAGAAAAGAGCAGTTTCTGGTTTCTGCTTTGTTTTCCTGCCAGTTTATTTATTGGTGAAGCACAATTCATCTTTTTTATAGAATCACACCCAATTATCTTATTTATTGCCCCTTTATTGAATTTTGATCAGATTTAAGCCTATTTTTGTAGATTTGTTTATATATCAAATGTGACATGTATATGGTGGTTAAACTTAAGTAGAGTCCGGATTGAAAAATCTAAGCCTCTCATTCACTTTGATTGTGGTTTACAATTATAGCTTTCATACCTGTTTTGAGGGGAATCATCTCCTGAAAAAAAAAAAAAAATTTCTATAATAGCTCTATATTTCTGGTTTGTTCTACCATCACATTCACACCATTTGTTTCTTTGCATGTTCAATTTTTTAATGTTACATTCGTTATATTTTTTCTTTTTTCGTATTAAATTATCTTTCAAATTGTTTATGGTTGATGTCTAATTTTGGCAGTTGACGGACACACTTCTTGAAATGCTGGAAAAGGAGAATAAAACCCCTGATATCTATATTGTCATGCAAGTAATTAGGTAATTGATTATTAAGTTCTCTTGTTGTACTATTTAGATAGCCTGAAAACATGCATTTTATCATACTATAGCTTTATGTTAGTATGTAATTGATTATTAAGCAATGTTTTTTGGTTAACTTATCAATGATTCCTTAAAATCTACTACTGCTCTTTGAAGGATGCCTTCTGGTTGGTCAAGTTTTGCTTTTACAACGCTAAAAGAAAAATACTATTTAGTTATTGAAAGCTAAAAATCCTCCTAAATGCATAATATTGCTTTAATTATTAAATTCACTAATCAAATGTAAGGCATGTCTTGCTGAGCCTGTTTGTTTATAATAACTAGTGTTTGCAAATCTCACAGCCGTGTTTTGTACTCATTTGTTATTTGTTAAGCAATTATATGAAGGATATAGCCTCACTCATTAGCATCAGCAAGAAAACTCTAACCCATAAACAAAACTGGGCACCAAGCAGACATGATGTAGTATTACTAAAAAGTGTTATGCACACCTTTTTTTTTTAGAACTTAAGGTCCGACTAATCCTAGGGGTCCAATCCCACCGTCCCACTTGTGGGGACCCCATTTAATGCCTTATGAACTAGCCCACCGAAATTGGTACCGAGGGGAATCTAACCTGAGACCTTGAGAGGAGCACTCTCCAAGGTCTCAAGCCAATACCACCAGGCAAGTGTTATGCACACTTATCTCTATATCTGTAGGATATGTTAATTGCTTAACATAATTGCATATAGAATGCATAAGGAGTCCAAATGTTTTTCATGAGTCTTTTCATAGTTGTTATCATATTAGGCCTTGTACTAATTACACTGCACCATTACTTGACCTAGATTTTCAGTATTAATGAAAGCATTAGGTTAGTGTTTTTGCAATGCATATTTTAAGCATTCAGAATACTTGTTAAAGTCTGTTGATCTGTTCTATCTTTTCAACATTTTCCCTTTAATTTCAACAACAAAGCCAATAGAGTGTAACCGTTTTGGAATTTCGGGGACGTTGCTAATAATAGACTATGAACTGTTTGTAAAAGGAATAATTGTAACCATCAAACTTGGTCATTTTGGTTGTGGTGAAGTAAGGAAATATGCTTACAATTTCAACTTTTTTGGTTTTAGACTAGATCCTCATTTCTTGTTGATGTTTCAATTTCTACTGTTTTTGTTGTTTGTTATATACAAATTTCAGTTTTACTTCTGATTACCATTATTATGCAGGTGCTATTGTCATGCCGGAGAGATTGACCGTGGTCTTCAATTTTTTGAGGACTTTCTAGCTTTAGGGAAGGGTAATGCTGCAGAAATTTATGTGGTGAGTTTTCTCACATATAGTTTCTAATACAATAAATACCAAATCTTGTAGTTGAATGCTTATATTTCCTCATATATCAGAAATGTGACAAAGGGCCTATTTGGATAGACTTATTTGTGCTTATCTACTGGTATAAACACTTGAGGCTGTTTGAGAGAGCTTATGAAAACAACTTATAGCTTATATCAAAAGAATTTAACTTTATTTGATACAGAAATAGCTTATGCACGTGAATTTATATGATATGTGCTTTTGCTATAAGCGCTTAACTAAGATGATTTTCGTCACAGAGCCTATGTATGCCTTTTTTAGAAGTGGTGAGCCCATATGTGTGTGAATTTTAAAATGCTGATTGCTCTCTTTAGGGATGTTTGGTTTGTGAAAAATGCTTTTGTTTCTATTTTCACTTTTAGTTACAAAATATACAAATATTTGAAAACTGAAAATAGAATGAAAACAAGGTGATAGTTTTGAATTTAAATTTTGCCTCAATTTTTTTTTTGAATTTAATGTTAAAACAAAACATTCGCTCAAACTAAACAGACCCTTAATTTATACTTCCGCTCTAGCATTTAGTGTTTAACAACTGTTCATGGTACATTTGGCTTACAGTTTATTCTATTACAACAAAATATCGCCGTTGTAGTCTTCGACGAATATTTCCAAACTCCGCTGATGTTGACTAAGTACTAATATTTTTCATAAATTATATAAAATGCATATTGATTAATGCATTTAAACCAACATGACTGCAGACGCTTGCAGAGGGGGCAATGGTTGGGTACACTGAGAAAGGAATGCAAATTTCTATAGATATACTGGTAGGTTATCGTAGACACTTCATCGACTTTGTCAAGTTGAAATTAATTTAGTATGTTGAAAGATTTCAAATTTAAATCTGGAATTGTAGACAAGAATGAATGAAAGAAACTTTTTCATGAATTCCAAAATGGGAAGTGAGCTCCTGATTATGGCTGCTGGTGAAAAGGTAAACAAAACTCTTCCAATTATACCCTCTTGTTATGTGTTTCATACCAGATACTTAGCACATGCTGCCTGCTTGTTAAATATGTGTATTTTGTTGTTTTTTAATTCATAGACTGGAGGATATACTAATGCTAACTACATATGGGACTTGATGCGAGCCCGTAACATATACCCTTCGTTAGCTGCGGTAGAAGCATACTACCAGGGTTTGAAAGTAAGTTATCCATCTCAGCAATGCATCTTGCTTTTCATGTGCTTTGAGATATTTTCATATTTGTTGAAAAAAAAATTATACTGTAGCACATTGATCTTTTATTTTGATTAGAGGGTAGTAATTAGAATGTGCATGTTTGGATTCAATTTTGGAAGAGCCAACAGTGATTATGAAGTACTAAAATTGATTTTAGTATGTTTGTAGGTTCTGATTAAAATTGATTTTAACTTGAAGCTATGATTTGTAGTTTTTGCCTTCAAGCCGAACATGATTTTTACACTTGAATTTTTTGTTCAATTCACTTTCACTTGAACATATCCAAACATAAAACTTTACCTTGAACTCTTAAATTAAATCAAATTGGACAGAATCAATTTTTACCACTGCAGAACCAAACCCAAACTATGCGTTCAATTTTCATCCATTATTTAGGTTCATGTATTTCACTTATTAAACCAGTTCACTAATTATTGTCCTCTTAGTAGATTGATTCATAAAAAGAATATCTACTAGCTACATATAATCTAATCTAGCTATCTTACAATTGGATTATATCCTTTGATGTTCACTGCTATGTATATGGAATTGCAGGATCGACAAATTCCTCAAGATGATCCAAGACTCATTTTGGTTACTCAAATGTATGACAACCTTCGCTCGAGATTTAGAACATGAATGTATAGAGATTAATGTTCTTTCCTTTTTGTTATGAATTCTGTTAGCTGTTGATAGGTTTCTCTATTTTCGACCAAGAATTTTTTACTTGATTCATGTATGAGTTGATCCTAGACATTCATTAAGTCTAAGGTGTATCTCATTAAAAACGGTGTACTAGTTCCCTTTTTTTAATCAACCGTTGGTTTATTATTTTAAAAATAAATGAATGATAGAGATTAACTTCCTTTTTTTACCATTTTAAATTTCTTACCATGTGCACATGATAGAAAAACCCATTTTTAATATATGTCCATGATTCATGTATGGTTTCTGTTGCTCCCTTTTGCCTCACTTGCAATTTTCATGTCTTTATAAATTTATAATTTGATATGCTAGTTTTAAAAATGGTAAACTTTTTCTCTACCTTGTGTTGTTGGCCGAATTCTAATGTAGTCAGTGATATTTATGTGACAATTGGATTGATAGATTTTTCACTTAACAAGTCATCAATTCATGTTAGAAAATCTACCAGATTTGATACAAGACAATGTCTGGTCACATATAAGCATAAAAAATTCAGCTCCTTTTTGTGGAAATAAAGGGAAAAGCTCCAAATAAAAAGAAACTTTAAACCTCTGCGAAACATAACATCTCTTAAATCTACCAATATAGCATTCTAGGTAAAAGAAGGAAGAAGTTCAAAGTTCATACTATTATTTGCATTATGAGTTGTGATATTTGAACATTCATTTATATGACAACTTTTTGCAAACGCAACAACAACTTGGTTTGCATCCTGATGAACATGCTTTACAACAACGAAGTAGAGACTATGCAAAATATTGCGACCGCTGAATTGCATTATTACACGTTTGTCCAACATCACATATGTTCATATGAAATCAATGGCTGTAGAAGAATCAGACTCGATCTCAATTGTCTTGAATCTTCTACTAATGATAAGCTATACCTCCATGAAAAATTATCCGAAGTTCAGCCACCATAATACTGCACATACCTTCTATAAAAGAATAACAATGCACATACCAAGGTTAAAGGTGAAGCCAAGTAAAAAAATTCCCTTCTATACTTCGGACAACTCCACCACAAGTTGCTTTAGCACCATGGTCTCCATCAAGTTTCACTCAACTAGCACTAGAAGGTTTCCAAGATAAACTTGGACACCCAATTTTGAAAACTTCTAACTTACCATCACGACCATCCTACTAACAATGCCTCTAAGAGCATATGAAGATTCATAGGGTGAGAGGGATAAATATAAAAAATGGAAGCAAAGTGAACATGCGTATTCATGAGGTAGAAGCTCATGGAAATTCAATTGAATGAATAAGATTGAATAGTGGCGGGACTCACTTAGTGGTAGAATCCACTATCTACTTTTTTGTATTTATCTCTTACTAAATGTCATTCTCCATTTATTTAACCAAATGAAAATGATTCTAACTGCTATAACCACCTAGCGAACACTTAACTAATTTTAACTAATTTCACATAACTTTCAACTATTTTAACATAGCATCTCCAATGAAGGTGTATAGGCGAGTTTCATAGAAGGAACCATGATGTGTGTGGCAACCCATATAGCAAAGAAATTGGTGAAGTATCTTAAATAAGCTATCATATCATCAAAGTTGTATAAGAAAAATCATCGAAAGCGAGTTACATAAAAGTTGAATGCAAATAAAAAAAATCAATAAAAGTGAGTTTTATAGAAGTTTCTTAATTTTTGTTTTTGTTTTTACTGTTAGAGCAAAAATATGATTGAGTTGCGTTAAGTGTGATATGACATTGTTGGGAGCTACTTAATATTGGTATGAAATCAATTTTAAGTTCTTTACAAACTTGCCATTGCAATGCTATAATATAAGAGACGTCATAATACTCACAAAAAATTTAGAGTAAAGACCTAATTTGTTCTGCTTTAATCTTGTTCATGACGTTAAATGATATTTAAATTAATCTTTTGACATTAAAATACAAATTAATCAATTTGTTAGGATGAGTCTAGATTTTTTTCTATCCAAGAAATTAAAGTGGATGTTAAATATTTTTAAACAAAATAAATAAATAAAAGTTTTGCAAAACGAAGTCGTTTTGGTATTATGAGAATCTCCTCCATCACAATTCATAAACCCTAAATCAAATCCTCTTCTCTCACTCGTCAACCCTAAACCCCAAACTCCGGCAACATCACCGCCGCACAATTCCACCGTCGCCACCTCCTCCACCGCGCATTCTCCTCTTCAACCACAAAAACACATCAGAATTATCAAAAGAACAAAAAATGAAAGTACCAGAGGAAGAAAACAACGAGATTAACACTACAACAATAGCATCAAATGATGAGAATTCGAATTCGGAACCGGAATTGGAATCGGAAACTGAAATGGAATTGAAATTGAAGAAATTGAAGATGAAGAAGAAACTGAAGATGGAAGCGAAGAAAGCTAATATGCGTGGTGTTTGTTATTTGAGTCGAATTCCTCCACATATGGATCATGTTAAGCTTCGTCAACTTCTTTCGCAATTCGGTGATATTCAGAGAATTTATCTCGCTCCTCAAGGTCATTATTTCTCTCTGTAACACCGACTCTTCTGATTGAAAACGTGTCTGTGTCCAACACTGACACAACACTGACATAACTTATAACTTATACGAATACAATTGTTGATATCATTTGAATTTATTGTTATTTTTTACAGCTAAAGGTCAAATAGTTTACGTATAAGTTATTAAGCTGCATTGGAGAACAATGAAAATAAGATGAAAACAGCTTATGGGCAATGTTATAATTTGCTTTCATATGTTTTTTCTAAATAGTATAAGAAAACTTATGGTAGTAGATAAGCTCACATAAATCAATCCAACCGAGCTCTATATTTATGTTCAATTTAATTGATTTTTCTTGTTTAATTTTAATATGTTGATACACATTGTATTTTAGTTTAACAAATAGGCTCACAGGATAGGATATGTTCTATGAAGCACGGATACCAGACAGCGACACACCAACACAATTTGAGAAAATCACATAATTCAGTGTAATTATGTGTTGGTGTCGGACACTATACATGTCCGACACCAGGACATGCCTAATTCGAGGAGTGCCCGTGCTTCATAGGATATGATAAGATAGACCATTTGTTGAATAATTTTTTTTGATATTTCATACAACATAGTACTCACTCGGGGTTGGGTTATAAGCAAAAGTATCTAATCTCATACATTGGGGCTGTTTTGATTAGTTTATTTGAGCTTATCTACTACCATAAGTGTCTGTTTGAGACTATTTGACGTTTCACGCTCAGGTTTGGATTATAAGCAAAATCACTTAATCTCATACTCAGGGCTGTTTTGATTAGTTTATTTGAGCTTGTTTACTAGCATAAGTATCAATGAGATTGCTTGAAATAGCTTATATAAACAGCTTATGATGCCCATAGGAAGTTTATAAAATTAGCTTAAAAGCAGTTGCACTCTGTTTATGCTTAAGCTTAATTAAGCTGTTTATCCAAGCATGATTTTATCAAGAAATTTAGTTAAATCCTGATAATCTTCTTGATCTCGTAAAAAATATGTGCATTTTCGAAAGTGTCCTTCATGTGAACTTATTTTATGAAACTCTTAGTCAATGGAAAATAAAACATATATTAATATACTGGTATTTTAGAAATGATCTTATTAAATATCGAAATAGTTAAATTTCTTTATATTTGAAACCGCGGAATAAATGAGTACGTTTTTGCTTATATTCCAGACAAGAGACAGAGTGATATATTACTACTTGGTTAGTTCTAAGGTTGGTTGGTTTTAATTTGTTTTTTAATCTGCCAGATTCTAATGCCAGAGTGCAATCTAAGCGAGCCCGGGCATCCCAAAACCAATCTTATTCAGAAGGGTGATTATTATTTATTTTTTTTAAATGTTTAATTTGATCTTGGAATTGGATTGGATCAGTATCTAATTGAAGTTGGTATTTTGTTTATGTTGATGATTGGTTTTTTGCTTTGTGATTGTGTGTAGATGGGTTGAATTCGCCAATAAATGCGTTGCCAAGAGGGTTGCCAATAACATAAATGGTGAACAAATAGGTATTTGTTTGACTCATTGTCATTTTTTACAAATTTCTCTCAATTCTCGAATAGAAATCATCATGATATCACTTGCATTGGCTTTTAATTCTTAAATGGAAATGATCATGTTATGTTTCTACAGTCATCTCTATTTTTAATTAGATTAAGATAAGTATCTAATTGAAAACCAGTAATTGATATTGTGTTGGAGATTTTAAACATCAGATAAATAGGAAATTAATTTTCTTTTTCTTCTTGTAAATGACTATGGTATGGACGGATTACTTTGCTATATTATGTGGGAAAAAACGGTGTTACCATGATTATGTACTTCTAGGGGATGTACTTGTTTTTTCCAACAGAAGCGGCAACGTGTGTTGCTGTTTCTTATTTAGTCTTTTGATGATCACAACACAATACTACGCTGCCAACTCTAGAATAATTTTTATTCTTTATAGTTGGAGAAACAGAAATAAAATATGTGTGTAACAGTGTTTACTTGTAGCTGGAATGTTTTTTATATGTCTGTTTGCAATAATTTGGTTTTGTAAGTTTCTGAATTATATTGTGTTTACCTAGGGGGAAGAAAGAGGTCATCTTTCCACTACGACCTTTGGAATATTAAGTACTTAAGCAAGTTCAAGTGGGATGATCTAACTGAAGAACTAGGTAATTAGTTTATGACCAGTTCTTGATTTTATTTATCGACGAATAAGCATCTCAAGCTAAAGCAAGTTATATTTGTTACAGCCTTTAAGAGAGCTACTCGGGAGCAAAAACTGGCATTAGAACTTTCTGCCGCCAAGAAAGAGAGAGATTTCTATATGTCCAAAGTTGACCAGTCGCATACTTTGAACGCTATAGATGAGAGGTTAAAGAAGGTACCTTGTCTCTGCACTTGACCAAATTATTTTGACTAAATGAAATTATTGTGCCATGACTGAATTCAACTTCAATATTCGCCTGATAAGAAAATAAATGGGTAGCTCTATCTAATTTTTATCTGTTGATCTTTTTTTCTTGGTTGGTACAAGATTTTTTAATTACCTTTTTCTGTTATTGGGTGATATCAATTAAGCAGAATTGTAAGAATGATTTTCATTAAGCAAATAAATAATGGGTATTTTATATTTTATTAGTTGTCCATGGTTGGTCAGAAAATGGATAGCATTTTTAGTTCATGGAATAAACTGAAAAAACTATCCAGTAATTGGAACTTGAAATTAGCAAGTGATGAAGTATAGCATTGGTATTGGCTTTGAAATGAAATATTTCGATAGTTTGGAAGAATTTAAAATAACAAGCATAAATCTTATCCAATTCTTAACTTGAACAAAAGAACTAAAGTTTTGAAGGACAATTCTGGCAAAGGATTTGGGTCTGGCTTCCCCTATGTTTTGAGTCTCAATGCTGCCGTGTTTTTGGTTTTCATATGGCTATCATTGTTGGCAATTCTGGCAGACCATGAACGATATAGTGTTTCTACTCCTTTTTCTTTGATAATTTTCTGAGATTATTGTAAATGTTATCTCTGTAATGGTGGTAAGGTGTATCATCTCTGTTCTAGGACAATTCAGTTTCTTTTTGCCAACTGATTGAGACTGGCAGCCTATATTTGGGGCTTTGAATCGAGCCCTTTCTTAGAAGTAAGGACCCATACCTAATCGAGAACAACAATAATTTAAGTTAATGGTGTTCGGTTTGGAGTTTGCTCAAATTTACGATTTTGGTTTGTGATTGGCTAGGCATAGCGTTCAGAGGAGCTCAGAACTGGTATTGGTTTTAATTATTTGAGTTTAAGAGTTTTCTTCCCTTTTTGGATCAGTAAAACTCATTCTTCCTGGCTGATGATGTTTGATTCTCTAGTTTCTAGATCTCTGTCACTTCTTCAGTCCATAGAAAATTTGTGTATTATGAATTTCTGATCCCTCTTTATTTTATGGTCCACCTTACGTTCTTAATCTCGTTTGATTGTTTAATTTTTTTGATGAATTATGTTAACTTCTTAACGCTAGAAGAGATAGGCAAGCTCTGTGGCTAAGATTGTGTTGTGAATGGAAGAACTAGTTTTAGATTTTAAAAATATTGTTAACTTTTTCCTTCAATCCGTTAGAATTTGCGACAGTTTACTTCATTTAGCTTTCATCACATTGGCTCACATTACTTGCTTCACAAACATTTTGATTAGAAATTAGTTTCAATGAGTATTATATGTATTGAGGAATCATTTCATTCGCCTTGCACAGAAGCAGAAGGTTCAACATGTGGAGAGAGTGATTCGGCATTTCCCTCAAACAAAGCCTATAGCTGCTGCTAATGCTAAAAAAAGTAAAACTGAAATGTCAGATGATCTTCTAGATGCAGTAAGTATAAGTTTCATTCCCGATCTTCTGTCCTTTAATTTTGTAAATATGTCAACATATGTGAAATCATTAGTTTTTAATTGAAGATTTTTCACTATGACCCCTGCAGGTATTTGGCGGCTTGTAATGCATGTATTGATTGATCTTCCAACATGGGGAGAGGCTGCTACTTTGATGTATTTATTCATTTGAATTCCGGTTTTGAAACTGGTTATCAAAGTAATCTGTATACAAAACAGGCAATAATGTTTCCAATGGAGTGGAATTTTGAATTGAACAAGACCTGGTTTTCCATGTTATGTTTTTGCCTCTGTTACCAAATGTTAAGTTATGAGTTGTAGGGTAAACTCCAAATCTGTTGTTTAGAATGCTAAGAACTTTGATTCCAATATATTGTTATTTGATTATGAATATAGCATTTTTGTCCTCAAAATCGTACAAGGTAGATTGTGACATTAGGTATCTAGAATTTGTGCTTGAAACCTTTATTTTTGCGTGTCAACATTTTCGATCAATTTATTTCAAAATAGTATATATTTTGAAGTAACAACAAAGGAGAAATTTGAATCTCTTGATCTCACCTCATTATTAAAATATCACTTTGGTATCCTATAAATAGAAGTCGTAGTATTTCGATCAACACAACATTAACAACAAGTGTGTACATGTTTAGAGTGAGAGAAAAAATACAAAGAGGAAAAATATTTTCGCCTGTGAGGTTTCCCTCCATGTTAATATTTTTCTATTTACGACATGGAGTAATTTGACTTACCATGTTCAAGAAACGGAAGCTTACTTGTACACTTATAGTGTCTGGATATGCTTGATTGTACTCCTATTTTGAACAAAATGCTACTACAAATGCTTCTATTTGTGGTTTGATTCTGTGTCGTCTTATACTATTGTTGTTTCTCGTTATGCTTGTAGCCGTTACGTTGCTTTTTTAGCAAAACAAATGTAGCCGCTACTCATCAATATCATTTAACCATAGTTTTCGTATCTGGAAAATTGTTTTTTTTTTTTTTTATTCTTTGAACATACATAGTTACATACAAATAAATAATATGTAACCAAAAGAATACCTCCCTGTCCTTATATATAAGCTCCATTTACCTTTTTCACATGGGTCTTGTTAACGAATGCTCCGGGAGCACTCTAAGGATTTCAAAAGAAGAAATAATTTTATAAAAAAGTCAAATATATTGATTTCCGATGCATTTATTACATATATTTTCATGATAAGTTATCTTTTAAAGACTTTAACCAGTGCCCCCGGGGCACTGGTTAACATTTCCCTTTTTACATTTCTTAAAAAAAGTTGTTAATGTAATAAATTGACTTTTCATATTTCATGACAAGTTAGCATTATAAATTAGGGGTATGTTTAGAAAAGAAAATGATAAATACATCTAGTAATTTGAAAAGGAGCTTATATTTAAAGAATTTTTAGTCAAATAAATGCTTATATATAGGGATGAATGAAGTAACTAATATTAGAGTTCTCGTTTGTATTAAATGTAACTTTGGTCTCTCTATTTTGGTCAAACTTAATTTTGATCCCCTTTTTAATTGTGCAATTTAGGTCATTTATTCAACAAATTTGACCAAGTATATTCGGACTATCCAATTTGATAACGTGACAAACAATTGTTCAATCACATCTTCACAACTGAGTTTAACACTCCATTTATTAAGACTCTCAGCAATTAGACATTTCATTTTAATATCAGATCACCTAGAAACGGTTATATGTATTGTTCAAAGTATTATATGCATATTGATGAATCATTTCATTTGCCTTGCAACAAGTGGAAAGTGTGATTCGGCATTTCCCTCAAACAAAGCCTATAGCTTCTGCTAATGCTAAAAAAAGTAAAACTGAAATGTCAGATGATCTTCTAGATGCAGTAAGTATAAGTTTCATTCCCGATCTTCTGTCCTTTAATTTTGTAAATATGTCAATATGTGTGAAATCAATAGTTTTTAATCGAAGATTTTCCCACTATGACCCCTGCACTGCAGGTATTTGGCGTGTATTGATTGATCTTCCAATATGGAATGCCGAGTACTTTGATTCCAATATAATGTTATTTGATTATGAATATAGCATTATTGTCCTCAATATCGTACAAGGTTGATTGTGACATTACTTATCTATCTAGAATTCGTGCTTGAAACCTTAATTTTTGTATCAACATTCTTGATCAATTTCTTTTAGAATACTATAATTTTGAAGCAACAACAAAGGAGAAATTTGAATCTCTTGATCTCACCTCATTATTGTTAGTATAGAAGTATGAACAAAGATATAAATTTTGTGTTTATGATTTGTACTCTAAAATATGTGAAATGGAGAGTCTCATGTGTTTTTTGTTAGAAGCATGAAGATGTGTCTGTTATCTAATGAAGACAATATCATGTGCTTCTTCTTTGAGTTAGGCTTAATGCATTATCTAATTGTGTGAGTATTTGTGCAAGAATTATTAACGACCATTTCTTTTTTCATCTATTAGTTTATTATGCGTTCTACTAATTTCAGATTTTATAATTTGAAAAGCGTTAACGCCCTCAAAAACCCTATGAAACACATTAAAGCATCCTTAGAAACCCTCTATTTTTTCATATTTTAAAATTTGAAGGGTGGGAAAAAATAATCTGTCATGGTTAAAAGGTTATATGATAAAATTTTCATTTTTAAAAAGTATATATTTTATCAGTTTTAAACACTCACAAGTCTCAACAAACATAGAAAAAATTTCATTCTATGATCCAAGTGTCTTCACTCATTTTCATTCTCAACCGTAGATAAATACACATCTAAAGGCTCACATCATATAAACATACACAACAACACACACATCTCAAACGGTTATTTTATTCATATCTTCGGCTTCATCCAATTTCATCTTTCTTATTTCCTTTTTTCCCTTTTCCATTTATGTCCTTTAAAAAATAAAGAAATGATTAAAATCTCAAGCTTTTTCTCATTTAAAATTTTTTTTAACCTAACTTTTACTATAAATATGACTACAAAATCAATGATATGAACACCACAAGGTTTATTTCTCTTTGATTTTAACTGAAGTTTATACAGAGTTTATTTCTCTCCGTGCATTACCATCACCATTTTCAATGATATGTACTACAAGTATTAATTTCATTCCTTGGTTTCTAATTTTGCATCCCATTTTCTTCTTTAGTTTTCAATTTTTTTTATCTTGTTTTTATGAATCCCTGTTTATACAAACTACAAAGTCGTTGTGTGTGTTTCTTTTTTATCTGGTCTTTACTTTATTTATTTTTTATTAGACTTAGTTTTGTTAAACAAACTCCACTAAAAAAATCATTAATGATACAGAATTAAAATTGTGGTTAATTAAACTACAATAATTAACCACAATTTTCAATGTGCGAATCGAATTAACTTTATACTCAAGCAAATCAACTATTTTTATACATAATTAATCAAGTGTAGTAGATTCTCTCAACAAAAAAAAAAATCAAGTGTAGTAGATTTATAAAAATGTGTGTGTTTATAAGACATGTTCGAAAACAGATAATGCGATTTACTACTGCTATTCCGATTAAATCCTTTGCTATTGTTTTAACTCTATTTTTTTCTTTCTATTTAGAAAACTCTTCTTTTAATGAAATACCTAAAGAAACACTCTCATAAAACGTTTTCGTTTGAAAATGCTCGCGATTTGAAAAGTCTCTTGGCTCATATGTGGAAATGGAAGAAATGAATTAAGATTGTATAATAAATAATAGGGTTAATTAAGTTTTTAGTCGCTATAAATATTCACAGTTTTGTTTTTAGTCCCTATAAAATAAAATCACACTTTTTAGTCCATGTGACATTTTTCTTAAGCATTTTAAGGACCAAAACTGTTGATGGAAATTTTTGACAGGGACTAAAAGTGCTGATGGGGGACTAAAAATGCTGATGGAAAATTTTATAGGGACTAAAAACAAAACTGTGAATATTTATAGGGACTAAAAACTTAATTAACCCTAAATAATATTAGTTCAAAGTGATATTCATCCAATTAAGTGGCTCCAAAAGTATAGAGCCTGGATTAATTATTTAATTAATCAATTATGGATGGACAATAATCATTATCATAAATTATTCTTAATATAAATTATGGTCTATTGTGTTAAGCATTTAATTGATTGATGGATATGTGTGATTAGACTATTGTTTTGAAATAAATGGGCTATGATGAGTTTGACCATTTAGTTAAAGCCTAATGAGAGGTCCTCACCCTCAACCGATTAGTTATTTAACTATCATCTCATCAGACGGTTAAACATACATACCAATAAGGTGAAAACCTACCTGTAAACTTAGACGACAATGCGGGCAGCCATCCCTCTCATACTTGTTGGTGACCATCTTTCATAATCTAAACCCTTAAAGATACACATTCTCTTGATTCAATATTGTTATGATAATGATATGTTATAATTTGTAACTACTATTTTATGGTTAACTGTTACAAATTACAACAATCTCTACACTCAGAGATAAAAAATGTGATGGAACACATATTTAAGGTCGACAATATCATATATAGTAGTTTAGTCATTTAAAAGATTCGATAGTGAAGTGTCAATAAATTCTTTTTAACATGATGAAGATCACCCAACACGATGTGATCAGAGGTATTTTTGGTTTGGATTTTCATTCGAAAATCGAAGAAGCAATAAATGACGTGTGATGTTGAATGCAAAATGCACTCAACTTCACGTGACATATAGGCTTCTTTTATTTACGGGCAGGATCCATAACCATGATACATAGCTCCTTGTGATTTTGTTGTTTTTGGTGATTTCATTGTGTTCAAAAACTTATTTTGTATGGTATGCCCTACTGAATCTTCTAAACTATATGATATTGTGGACAATAGTTTGAACTCCATGAAAATTTTAATCTTCAAATGTAAACTATTTTGGAGGCAACTAGATGGATGTAATACATAGGTTTGAACAAGTGTAGACTTTACAAGAATCGACATCAATATGTCGATTACAATCGTGATAAGAACTAGAGCATATCACAAGCCGACACACATCAGAGGCGCGGATGGCTAAGCGAATTGAGCAGCTTGATTTGGTATAAAAAAAAGTTGAATAATAGCTCTTAGATGTCAGAGACTCACAGCAAGTGAATAAGATATTTATTCTTTATACAATCACAACCACAATGAAATGAATAAGAAATCTCTTCATTTATTTGTCATTATAGAATTTCATGCAGGGGTCATTGATGTATTTATTCATTTGCAATGATTTATCTAGAAAGTATTTTCTTTTGTATTCAGATTTTGAAACTGGTAATCACAGTAATCTGTATGCCTAACATTGAGGTTTATGTAACAGATGTATCAGCACCCATGAGAAACCTTAAATACAAATGCTTATTCTCCCTTTGATCAACAAAAAAACAACGTTTATTCTCCCTTTCTCATATATTCATCTGGCACCATTATTCATTTTTATCAATCTCGATAATGAAGATGCACTGTTTTGGCCCCCATTCTCAATTTGTTATGGAAGATTATTCATATAGTGATGATTTAGAAAACTTCATCCACAATAAAGAAAAAATATATTCGGAGTGATTATGACGATGATTTCTCCAAATTCCACCAACTTGAAGAGTGTGAAATTAGCACCATCCCAAAAGGGTACAGGATAGACTGTGGTGACATGAGAAAAAATGTGATAGATCGGTTGATAGACACGCACTATGGCCTAAAACTCGAGTCCAAAACCTTTAATCTCTGTGTTAATATTCTTGATCAATTTATTTCCAAATCTAATTTTGAAGCAACAACAAACGAGAAATTTGAATTTCGTTATCTCACCTTTTTTTTTTTTGAAGAAGTTAAACTAACCCCCTTAAATTGGCAGCAGAGAGATTCGAACCTGAGACCTTGAGGAGGAATTTCGTTATCTCACTTAATTATTGTTAGCCTCCAAATATGAAAAAAGATTTAGAGTTTATGATCGGGAATACATATCATAATATTCTTATACTCCATATGAAATATGTGAAAAGGAAAATCGCTTATTGCAACGCCCTATGGGTTCCTTGTTAAAAACGTGAAGGCGTGTATTTTTATCTAAGGAAGACAAGATCATAGAGAATACAATGTTTTTCTTTTCTGAACTCGACTTAACGCATTATGCAAGAATTATCGTTAAAAGGTTGTGATGTACTTGTGCAAAGAAACTTGTTGAGACGAGAGCATGAATGTTGAATGAAATTTCAAGTCCATAATATCCTTCAAAAATTTAAAAGTATAACTCAATAATTTGTCACAATGTAAAAACGTGAGTATAAACAAAAACTAAATTTAAATATATTTTGAAGCACATATGTCGATCACTCATTTTCTTTAGCTTCACTCTCCTCTTCAAGTGCTTTCTTAAGTGAAGTTGCATCCTGGGCCGTAGATAAATACACATCTATATTTTGTTAATTCAACATGTTATATTTTTATATTAATTTATCTGTTAAAAAAATTCAAAATTTTAATGAATTTTGACTAGACTCTATCCATGATACAAATGCCTTCATTAACTTGTATTCTCAGCCATAGATAAATACACATCTAAAGACTCACATCATATTAAATATCAACAACACAGGAGCCTTGTCAATCTTCTCTTGTATGCTTTATTTCCATCTTAAGCTAAACCCAATTTCATCTTTCTCATTTACTTTTTACCTTTTTCCAAACACAAAGACTTTAACCTAATTTTCAGTATAAAATGATTATGTTCTCTCTGTCTTTCTACCACCCTTATCTTTTATTTTAGGGTCTTGTTAACTTGTGCCCTAAGGGCACAGGATAAGAAACTAAATGTAGAAACTTAACCTTAGAAATTGTGCATTTTAAACCTTAAAATCTTAAAAACTTATCTTTTCAATACAATATTTATTATTTAATTCTATTTTAAGATCTTTATCTTGTGCCCTAAGGGCACAAGTTAACATTTCTCTTTATTTTATTATGCTCTGTTTTTCTAAATATGCTATCTTTGGATTTGGACTTTGGTCTTCACTTTTATATCTTTTTTATTGGAGTTCGTTTTGTTAAACAAGCTCCACTAAAAAAAATCATTAATAATGGTTTTTTTTTACGTAATTAACCAAGAGTATGTAATGGGCGTAATGAATATGGATTGACATGTTTGAAAGAAGAAAAAAAAAGTAATTTATTAATGCTATTTCGTTACAAAATGTATGGTTATCTGGTCGATCTAAGTTTACTTAGATGCATTTCACTAATTTTATATTAGTTTTTGTTATGATTAAATATTTTGCTGTTGTTTTAACTCTCTTCTTTAAATGAAATATGCTCAAAGAAACACCAGAAAACCCAAACACTCACAAAACGTTCTTATTTGTGAATGAAAAGTCTCATCGCTTTTATGTGGAAGAGATGAATTAAAAGATTGTACAAATTGTATTAGTACAAAAGTATATGGTTTACATTTTAAGATTAAAAATGTGATAGAAACAAATATAGGTCGACAATATCATTTTTAATCTGATGGTTTAAAAATCATGTAAAGAATACATGGTCAATAAACTTTTTTAGCACGATAAAGATCACCCAACACAACGTAATCACAATCTTCTTTTAAAGTATATCCTTTAAGTTTGACAAAAATACTGGATCAGTCTTTTAAATTTTTTTAAGTTTCAAATTGGTCTCTTTTAATACATTATTATTCTTTTAAGGACCTATTTGAAACTTAAAGGACTAACTCGATAATTTTGTCAAACTTAAAGAATTAACTCGATATTTTTATCAAACTAAAATCAAAGTAATCTGTAGACAAAACAAGCATAATGTCAAATGGAGTTGAACTTTGAATTGGACAAGACCTAGTTTTCCATGCTCTATTTTGCCTCTGTTACAAAATGTTGAGTTGTAAACTCCAAATCTGTTGTTGTCTAAAATGTTGAGTACTTTGATTCCAACATAATGTTATTTGATTATGAATATAGCATTATTGCTCTTGCCTTTTCGCTTCTTGAAATATCTGGCTTTATTATTATTAACTAGTCCTCCAGCTTGGAGTGCAATGTCTCAATAGTTTTCCATAATATTTGAAATCAATGACATTTTTTTCATGATTCTAAAAATTAAGTTTGAAGATGATTTCTGCAAATTCCACCATCTTGAAGAGTGTTAAATTCCACCAACTTAAAGCATGCCTCTCTTACGGTTATTTTATGTCCATTTTCAGCTTCATCCAATTTCATCTTTTTCATTTACTTTTTTTCCTTTTCCATTTTTGTGCTTCAAAAAATAAAGAATTAATTAAAACTTTCAAGCTTTTTCTCATCTCACAAAGATTTTAACCTAACTTTCACTATAAATATGACCACAAAATCACTGATATGAACACCACAAAGTTTATTTCTCTTTGATTTTAACTGCAGTTTATACAAAGTTTATTTCTCTATGTGAATCACCATTTGAAATTTCTTGCTACGTACTAGTATTAAACTTTTTTCCTTGGTTTCTAACTTTTACATCTCATTTTCTTCTTCGGTTTTCAATCTTTGATCTTGTTTTATGAAACATGTTTATACAAAGTCGTTATTGTTCTTCTTCAAATAATTTCATATTATTTGATAGGGATATTAGAGATAGTAGAAAATAATCACTTTTAAAAATATTCTATCTTTCTGTTATAGTTTTTTTTAAATAAAAAATTAAAAATAATTTCAACTGAGAAGTTGTTATAAGGGAGGTAAATTTGCATTAAGAACATAATTTTTATTTAGTTGTACTCAAACAAGTTGAAAATTACTTTTTAAAAATTTGATGTTTATTGTAATAAAAAAAATGAATTCTACTTTTCTTATAAAAAGGTGTGATTTTTATTGCTATTTTTTATATAAAAATGTGACTTTCATTACTCTTTTTCTGGACTTAGTTTTAGTAAATTATTAATTCAATTCATGACCAAATTAATATTGTACAAAAGTCTCATAGCTCTTATGTGGAAGAGATGAATTAATATTGTACAAATAGTATCAGTTCAAAGCTATATTCGTCCAACTAAGTGGCTCCAAAGTTGTAGAGTCTATGTCCGGAGATTTAAAATGTATCAATCAATATTTCAACGATATCATCTACTGTCCGATCGTTTAAAAGATTTAATAGGAAAAAAATTAACAATATTTTTTTTTCAATAAGATAAAGATTACCCAAATTTCAAATCTCTCATTTTGATTGAAATATAAAATCTTAACAAAATTATATTTCACGATCAAATACTCGTGATTATGTTGTTTTTGATGATTCCAACGGTGTTAAAAAAAATTATTTGTATTGTGCCTCCTATTGGACCTTTTAAATGATTCGGATCTAGATGACATGGTTGATGTGAGATTGAACTCAATAAGCATTTTTAATCTTTGAATGTAGATTATTTTAGAGGTTCTTGGTTTGAACAAAATACTTCGATTTGAACAAGTACAAACTTTACAAGAATCAACATCTTATTGATTATCGTGTAGACAAAAACTAGAGCATTTTAAAAGCTGATACACATCAGAGGCACATGAATGACTAAGCGAACGGAGTCGCTTGATTTGATATAAAAAGTTCAACAATAGCCCTTGCCAATATGTTATTCCGTGCGCTAGAAATTGAGGTTTGGTGTAGTTAACGTTAACAAATACAATATTCTCTATAACTCTAGAATTTATTTCGTCCCTGCATTTTGTAAAAACATCCTTTGTTTTTATTTTTTAAAGTATGTGTTTGTTTTAACTTGTTAATAAAAAGATATGAGATTTGTCTTGTAAGTACAACTCGGTTGGTAGTTTTAATGATAATAACATACAAATGTTAGGGTTCAAACATGTAGATTTTCCACACTTAAAGTAAGTGATGAGGGCATAGTTGCCCATGACACAAGTGCTTCAATTCAAGGGCTAGGAGGACCAATGACAAGGGCAAGGACCAAGAAAGCTAAGGAGGCCCTA
>Ga0315914_1002733_pt1 | contig 26927 bp, 19 predicted proteins | sample MpolenodulesMG_FD_203920 | JGI IMG/M metagenome (GOLD analysis project Ga0315914, IMG submission 203920) | Medicago polymorpha root nodule microbial communities from Los Angeles, California, United States - elongated nodules | ecosystem: Host-associated > Plants > Roots > Nodule | place: USA...
GAGGTTCCCGTAGAGTACTACGGACATAAAGGGTGCTAACACCTTCCCTTTACGTAACTAACCCCCGAACCCTAAATCTTTTTCAAAGGGGTGTTTCGAACTGTTTTCCCCTTTTTCTCTTAAAATTAAATGTTCAGTCGTGAAATAAATTAGTGAGTCAAAAACTAATCAAATAGCCTTGATCTCCGAAAAATGGCGCGACAATATACACATTAGGAGGTTTGGGAGAAACTTTTTCACACATTTAACTTGGAGATTTCCTAAAAAAAAGAAAAACTTGAGGACTGATTCTCTTCTTCAACACACATTTGCTTCAAGCGATTAACATGTATCTTCAATCTCCTCATACCTCAAGGTGGTTGGTGGTGCTAATGCTAAAAACAAGGGTGTGGGTTAAATGCATCATTGTTCAGTTCCACTATGTTTTGACTCAGTTTTAAGTTAGGAGCCTCAAGAAAAAATTAACTCCCTTACTCGATTACTTAGACGTCATATATCCTTCAATCGGTTGAGAGGCTTCCTTGCCTAATAATTCAAGTTCGGCTAACAGAATAATTATTTTTAAAGGTAAATAAAATATTTATTAAATTAACAAAAAGAATAGGGATAAAAAGTAAAAGATAAAAAAAATTTGCAAGAGGAAGAAGATACACAAAATTAACAAAAAAGACAAGAAATAAATTAATTTTGTTGGGCCATTCCATCAAAAAAGAATGGAACTCAGGAAAACTGATTGATGCCAATGCTTCACGTGAAACAGACAGCTATGGAAGAATTGAATGTGTTGAGAAAGACGCACATGATATAATGAATGATAAGAGTGAATCTATGTCTTTTAGGGACAAAGTCCCCTAAAGCCAAATTGTAACTACCATGAAATGGTTGACTTGTTAAGAAAAATAATGGCTACAATGTAGTTGATACATGAAAATCGTTTGATGCCAATGCTCCAAAAGTGAATCAGCTGGTTATGGAAGAATTAAGTGTGTTGTGGAAGGACACACTCGTAATGAAACTTTTGTGGAAAAATACGGTCTATAACATGATGAAGAAAAATTAGACAACATTTGTAAATCTTAACATAGTTACAGGGGCGGACCCAGACATACCATTTTGGTGTGGCAAAATTATGAAGGAAATTAATTAGTATTTTAAGGAAAATCAAAATTTTGAACTCAACAAAAAAAAATTTCAAATTTGAACATTTAGAACTTATATATGATGGCGAAACTTTTAAAAACATCCAATATCATGTCACAATGGTAAATGCTGGTATTATTTTCTTACTGATCTTGTGTTTGAATCCCCCATTCTCACTTTTTTACAATATATATTAATGTTTTAAAATATTGTGAAGCATAAAAAAAAAAAAAAAAAGACCCAAGAGGGGGGTAATAATCTGGTGTGGCACTTGCCACACCATGCCTCACGGTGGATCCACCCATGCATAGTTATTCATCTAATGGATGTTGGTAACACCTTCTATATGGTGAAGTTTGACGAAGAAGAAGATAAGAATAAGGTCATCAATGTAGGCCCTTGGAGGATCTATGATCATTGTTTACCAATAAGCCTTTGGTTTCCAACTTTTAATGGTGTGGATAAGGATTCCAAGTTTGAGTCTCGTGGTGTGCTAAGATGAAAGTCTTCTATGGACTTTAGCATCAATCATAACTTTTAAAATAAGATTTATTAAAAAAATTTAATAGTGGTATAGATATAATTTGTAAAATAAATTAAGTTTTTAACAAAATAAAGTTAAGAAAAACAAAAAAAAAACACGCGAAATAATTTCTTTTTGTACAAAAAATAAGTTACGTATTTCGGGCAATTGTTGAGAAATATCTTAATCGTTTTTCTTTTAACCAAATGGGAATTAATATGAGTGTAGGATCAATCCTAATTATTGCACTTTTTTTTTTTTTTAGAAATTATTGTACTTTTATTTGAATATGAATATTTTTTTTGCCAGGGGACAAATATGATCGCCGTAATTAACTTAAATGATAAAAAAATGTTTTTATTGACTATGAATTGTTGCTAGTCAACATATAATTGAGACAATATTGTAAAATTGTGGCATACATTAATTGATTTTCTTAATCCACATTCTACATGCAAGAGGAGTGTGGGAAGTTATTGTTGATCGTTGTGATGTAGGTTGATTTTGACAATATGTGGAAATAGATCCTTGATCCAGTTGTTAGGTATACGGTTAGTGGGGCTTACTGCATTTTTACAGAAAGGATGCACCCATGATTTTGTCCCCGCAGCTCTCTTATAGAGAAAGGAAGTCCCTTTGAAGATCTCGGTATTTGTTTGGCGGCTTTTTCATAATAGATTGCCAACTAAGGCGGATTTATTTCAAAGAGGGGTTATTCCTCATGAGTCTCAGCTGTGTTAGTGGTTGTGGTCTACAAGAATAGAATCAATTATATTTGACTTGTAGTCTTTTTGGTCAGATTCGACAACTTGTTAGGAATTGGTTTCGGGTTCATTCAGCGGTTCCATCTAACATTGTGGATCATTTTTATTAGTTTGATACTTCTTTAGGTTATGCTAAATCAAGATCTTCTTTCATGCATTTGATTTGGTTTGCTAGTTCTTTGGTGATTTAGAAGGAATGAAATGATAGGCTATTTTGTGATAAAGAAAACCCTCATATTCAGCTTTTGAAGAGTATTAAGTTTCTTTCCTTTTGGTGGTTTAAAGATAAATTTGATGTTTTTCATTATAGTTTTCATAATTGGTGTAAAACTCTTTTTTATGTTTGGTATTGGCTAACTTGTGTTTCATACTGTTGAACATGTGCTATATATTTTGGCTTTCTTATCTGGTACATCTTTTACTGTGAAGATAGTATGTTGGTAGTAATATTTTTCATTTTGACTTAAAAAAATTTCACGTGCAAGAAACTTAAACGACTTTTACTTTGAAGCGAATGGAATATGTGATCAAAATTTGTAGAAGTTGTTTCAGTATTATTTTATTTTGTTGACTAAATTATGTCTTTGTGTAAAAAAAAAATAATCATATACACCATAGCCTTTGAAGATTACTTTTATATATATTAAAGAAATTTTATAAATCGGTGATTCGCTTTATTTACTTTAAGAAATTTTGAAAAAATAACTAATAATAAATATCTAGCTACATAAATTTGTTAAAATAATTTTTAAACAAACAATTAATTGAGATAAATAAATTTTATACATTCCTTCTCTAAAAAACAATATTTTTATAGGTTCATTTAATTATATCTCATCACCACATCTTTTTTGTTATATTATTTTTAAAATATTCTTGATGAGTATCAATATAAAAGAAATTATTCTCTCAGTCGATTATAGTTTACGAATCATCACATTTGAACAATGAATAACAATGAGCGGCTTCTGACAGCTTCTAGACAAATCGAATTTATATCATAATGAGAGGGACCATAAGTTTATGTAAGTACGAGACTGCATGATTAAAGAAAAACTTATTAGATTAGTTTGGTATTACCTATACCAACAAAATGCATATTCTTTTTGGTAGCCCGCTATATAAGAATTTCATAGTTAAGTGTATTTGACTTTGATTTTTTTTTTTTTGGATGGGTGGCGTTCTAGAAGTTTCATGAAAAAAATATGAGTGTTGACAAAACACGCAAAAGACTTATGTTGACATGTGTGAGGTTAGTTGACAATACTTAAAGTCTACTGTAATGTTACACTAAGAGCATTCACATCCATACCACTCATATGGATGGTATAAATGGGTCTCACTGAATACATTATATTATTTCACACTTCTCTATTATTTAAACCATTCAACTACATTTTCTAAATATCCATACTAATCTCCAAAACTCTAAAATAGGTCCACAAAACGCCACAATATACATCACAATTGTATTTTATATTAATATATAACACCCTTTTCCATCATAATTTAATTTTATAATAGTTATAAATTCAACAATGTATAAACCACGATAGCATTGCAGAGGCACGGTTGCCATACCAAATTGTCAAATATCCTCACCTGTCTGACAAAGTGGCATAGGGACAGGCAAAGGCACTCAAAAATTTAACCGATAATGGTGCTCTAAGTAGCTTCTTAAAAATTCAACGTCTAGCTTTGCAAGTAAGTCTAGCTTTGTAATTTTTTCTCTTTGCTTCCCGTGAATCGAGTGCATTGTGTTGGCTTTGGTCTCTTGTATTCTGACTTTGTGTGTCTTACTTTAGCACACTTTTGCAAGGTAGACCACTTTGTTGATATAATTCATTTTGGCTTATTAATAATATAAATTTTTTTATGGTAAATGTTTAAAAATCATGAGCTTAGCTCAGTTGGTAGGAGATAAGGATTCAAACCCCAACCACCACAAAAAAAATATTTTTTATATTAGCAAACAAAAACTAACTCTAGTTTTTTTAAATAATCTTTAAAAACTAATCTCTAAATTAATAAATATCTAATGAATAATAGACCAACTCATCACGTGACAATTTTATTTTTTTAAACAGAGCAGTAAATACCACCTGCAATTCATACACACATATGTGAGAATTTGAGTTCTAACCTAGAATATCATGAATATTCATCTTAACAGTTTTGTTGTTTGTTGGTTAAGGTAGGACAAACGAATCCAAATAGTGTATTTTTCATTGAATGTTAGAGCATATCCTTTAAATTCTAAAAAAATGCGATTTCCTGTAGGTGTATATTATTTTTATAAAATAAGATTTTATATATATAGACAATATATTTATATATTGAAACTAATATCCGCCATATTTTCTAAAATATCATTGGTTAAACTCGTAATCGTACTAATTTCACAGATTTCATGTCTAATTTACTATTAAATAATAGGTTAAATTACACTAAAGGTCCTTTAAGTTTGAGGTTTGTAACAAATTAGTTTTTTAAGTTATTTTTGTAACACATAAGTCCTTTAAGTTTGAGATTTGTAACAAATTGGTCATTTACGTTATTTTGGTAACACATAAATCCTTTAAGTTTATAAATCTTTTCAATTTAGTCCTTTTGGTACATCATCATTTTGGTTAACAAAAGGAATCAATTGAAAATGTTTACAAACTTAAAGGACTTATGTGTGACCAAAATAACTTAAAGGGTCAATCTGTTTCAAACCTCAAACTTAAAAGACTTATGTGTGACAAAAATAACTTAAAAGATTAATCTATTACAAACCTCAAACTTAAAGGACCCCTGATAAATAATAAGAAAAAAATAATGTATTCTGACATAAACATAGAAAACTATTTTTTTTTTCTCTTCTCTTATACGATAAATATAAGAAAACAATATATTCTCAATTACTCATTTTTTAATCTTTTAATCTCATTAATTTGCATATAAATTAAAAAAATATTTGCTAGCAAAATACATCAATGTTGATATTTTAAAAATAATCACGACTTTTCAAAGTTTTATCATATGAAATAAAAATTTGTATTCACAAATATAAAGACATAAAATTCACAAATATAAGTTACTCAAAGTTAGATATTATCCGCATAGTGATTATCTTAGCGCTTCTATAGGACATAATCTAAGCTATGCTTGGAGAAGTTTATGGAATGCTAGAGAAATGATTAATCGAGGGTTAAGATGGAGTATAGGGAACCCACTTAGGATTGGTATGGTAGGTGGAGTATAGGGAACCCACTTAGGTTTGGTCCGGTGGTATTGACTTGGGATCTGGGAGTGTGCTCCTCCTCGAGATCTCAAGTTCGATTCTCTCCGGTGCCAATTTAGGTGGGCTAATTTAACTTCTTAAAAAAAGATGGAGTATAGGGACATGACAAACTATCACTCTAAGGTACCAACCTTGGTTACAAGACACTCTGTCACAGAAGTGCAAATCATGTGGGATGCTCTCACGGTTGCTCATTTGTTTAAGCCAAACACGAAAGACTGGAATGAGAATTTCATTTGGTATGTTTTTGACACAAGAACAAATCAAATTTTAAATACACCGCTCTTGCCTTATATTCGAGTGAACAATTTTTTATATTATTAAGCGTTAAAAATGTTTTTTTTTTCTATAAATATGTCTACTTTTCGTTTCAGTCCCTCTAAAAAATTTCTCAGCTTTTTGTCCCTTAAAAGTTTTTCATTTTAACTTTTATGTCCACTCTTTAAGTAAACTCATATATATAATTCATATTTTCGAATAAAATTTTGTAGCAAAATTTATAATATTATAAGAATCTCTCCAAAAAAAATTAGATTTTTTTCTACTAAACATGAATAAAAGTTGATTGAAAATTTTATATGAATTAAAAGGTGAAGGAAAATTTTACAAGGATTAAAATGAAAAGTTCATATATTTACAAGGATAAAAATGTTTAACCATAATTAACACAATGTTAAATGAGTACTCCCTCGATGACTTTTTAAATATATTAAATAATTTATGTATCTAGTCAAGAATCTAAACCATATGTATAAATTATTCAATGTATCTAAAAAATCAATTATTTTTATTTTATAAATAGGATCGGAGCGATGAGGATATAAGTAAAGGGAAAGAAGATGTAAGAAGAGATTGATTGAAAAAAAGACAAAAGTATCCGTCCGTCAGTCCGCGTGTTGAATTCATTTCATAGTTTTCCATTGCGGTGGCTACTCTCTTCTTCTTCTTCTTCTTCTTCTTTGTTGCTTCTTCACGCTAAGCGCGAGTGATATCTCAGATTCATGGATCGAATCATCGGTGATAAATTCAAGTTAGGACGCAAGATCGGAAGTGGATCCTTCGGTGAAATCTATCTCGGTCTCTTTCAAAATCAATCTAATTCTCTTTTCATTTTTATATTATCATTTGTTCGTGTTTTGATTTTGATTTTGATTCAATTTTATGATTTTGCAGCTACTCATATTGATACCTTCGAGATCGTTGCTGTCAAGATCGTATGTTTCATCCTTTTTTTTTTGTAATTTAATTTGTATTTGTGTAAATTGAATTGAACTAGTTAGTGTATGTTTGATATCACGGTAGATTTGTTAGAATCAGTGTACCGCGAGATACTGTGATTCTGGCATATCCAACATGATACCAAACATACTTTTAGTGCATAAAAGAAAAACTTTCAGCAAATTTGCAAAATTAAATTCAATTGTTTAGCTATGTTATTGGCATGTTTGGTATCATGGTAGATTTGTCAGAATCACATTGAACCATGAGATACTGTGATTCTGGCATATCCACGGTGATACCAAACATACTTAAAGAAAATTTGCTAGATTAAATTGAATTGTTTGTCTATGCTATTGGCATATTTTGTATCGATACGAGTAAAATTTATTTTGACGTGTTTGTTGTTCTCGAGTACAATTGATTTTCTCAGTAGAAGCTAGTATTATTTTTAAGCTGAAATTTATTGTTTGACTCATTTTTACATTCAACTCACTTTTAACTATAATTAATCCATTCAAATTTCAAAATCAGTTTTTGTTATTGCGGTGCATGTTTGGTGTCAGAATGATTTGTCAAAATCACGGTGAACTATAATGATTTGCATGGTTTAATGTGATTTTGACATATTCATTGTGATACCAAACATACTTTTGGTTTTAGCTTAGTTTTTAATTTTGTTGATTTTGTGCTGTGTTACAGGAGACTGGTAAAACGAAGCATCCACAATTGCTTTATGAAGCCAAGCTCTATAATATTCTTCAAGGAGGAAGTATGTTTCTTTCTTTTTCCTTTCATTATTTTCATTGTTATGGGCACAACCTGAGATTAAACGCGGAGTTTATTCGGTTGTTGAGAAATGAAATGTGTCAATTTGGATCCTCCAACGTCTCAATTGTCCCTATAAATACAATTTTTAGGGATATTTTAGTTTCTGTCAAGGACAATTTTGTCCGATATTTGACATTTTAGAGGACTGAGTTGACTTTTTTCATTTCTTAAGGATCAAATAGGTGTTCTTGTATTTACTCAGGTGTTGTCAAGTATTGGCTATAGTGGTGCTATAGCGCTGGAGTGTAGTGACAAATTGCTATTGTTCTGCAATACAATGTTTAGTACAAAATGTTTGTCAAATAACAATTTGAAAAGAAAAAATAGAACACTTTTTCCCAATCTGCGATTGAGAACATTGATTTATTCTAATAACAATAACACATTTAACCAATACGTTTATTTCTGTTCTTGCTATTGTTATTGTTGTTGGGATTTAATTGAAAATGTTGGATTTTTGTTTAATTAATGCAGGTGGTATCCCAAGCATAAGATGGAGTGGTGTAGACGGGGAAGACAATGTGCTTGTTATGGATTTGTTGGGGCCTAGTCTGGAGGATCTTTTTGTTTACTGTGGAAGAAAATTCTCCCTCAAAACTGTCTTGATGTTGGCTGATCAAATGGTAACCCCCATCCCTTTTAGTTCCAGTTTTCGTAGCCTTATGATGTTTTTTAGTGTCAGTCCCAGAGAATATGTCATTTGTGCGACTGTTATATATCTTGTCATGTGGTTAAGATGCCAAGCGAGGGAAGTGTGCATTCATAAAGGTATTAAGATGTTTTTTATTTGGGTGCAGATGACCAGAATAGAGTATGTGCATTCTAAAGGGTTCCTCCATAGGGATATAAAACCGGATAATTTTCTCATGGGACTTGGTCGGAAGGCAAACCTGGTGAGTGAATATACAGTTTATAATTGTTTCCCTACATTTAGAATTGACCGATCCTGTCATTCCTTGAACTAGTTGTTTCATCAAATTGATGTGCTATATACGTGTGCTTGTGTTGCACATGTCAGGTATATGTAATTGATTTTGGGCTTGCAAAACGATATCGGGACTCCACAACCAATCGCCACATCCCATACAGGTTTTGAACCTTTTACCATTGTAATCCATTGTTAATTCATTCACTTAATGTGGAAAATTTCTTCTGATTTTGTGTGTAGATTTCTTTCCTTTACCTCTGCTCTTCTCATCCCTTAGAAATACCCAAAATTAATACTTCATGAATTTTACAACACAGGGAGAACAAAAACTTAACAGGGACTGCGCGTTATGCAAGCTGTAATACTCATCTTGGGATTGGTAAGTCAGAAGAAATTATTTAAGCCCTTCACATCAAACAAATTGCAATTATTTTCTTTATGTTAATTCTCTATTTTATGTGTAGAACAAAGCCGCCGAGATGATTTGGAGTCACTGGGATATGTGCTTTTGTACTTCCTCAGAGGAAGGTATGGCATTCATATCTAGTTATTTGGTTTCCAGGAGCAATTTTTGCATTTACCTATTGAGAGCAACATAAATATATGTTCTGATCTTTACGCTACTTAATATTTGTGTTTAGCCTTCCTTGGCAAAACCTAAAGGCTGCGACAAAGAAGCAAAAGTATGATAAAATATGCGAAAAGAAAGTATCGACTCCTATTGAGGTAAGCGTCCACACTTATATCTATTCTGAATGCTTTGTTATTTTTATTTATTTTTTATATCACAAACTTACCCCTCTGTTGTTTTGTGTAGGTTTTATGCAAATCTCATCCTGTAGAGTTTGCTTCATACTTCCATTACTGCCATTCTTTGACCTTTGATCAGCGACCTGATTATGGATTCTTGAGGCGCCTATTTCGGGAGTTATTTGCTCGAGAAGGTGATGATAAATGTTCATCAAGTCATCTTTTTATTCTTCACATTTACATGTTTAGTGTTGTGCAACACTAGCCATGTTCAAAGCCTGAATCACAAGCCAACGAATGTTTGTTCAGTTGGTATGGATTCAACTCATATTCCATTCCACAAAGATGTGGGTTCGAATGCCGTGGCCGATTTGAGGACTCTGATAGTGGGTAATATGTAAGTGCCTCTATAAGCGCTTAGTGATTGTTGAGGCTTACATGACCCATATTGAGCCTGCGGGACTCAATCCACCTAAACTTCATTCATAAAAAAAAATCATAAAAAAACTGATGTTAAATGGGCAGTTTGTTTTTATCAACTTACGTGTTCCTCCATACGCAAAATTCATATTCTGTTGTGGTAAAGTTAGCTGAATTTGTCATTGTTTTCACATCTATGCCGAAATGTAACATCCCCACTCATTTCCGGTTTATGACAGGTTACAAATTTGATTATGTATTTGACTGGACAATTTTAAAGTACCAGCAGTCACAAAAGAATAGAGCCCAGCCTCACATATCTGTAAGTATATTTGTGTGTGTGTGACTCTGTGTGTGTGTGTAGATTGGGGTTGAGTCTTCCAATGCATCTGAAAATATTAATCTTGTCATATTGCAGCCGGTTCCTGTAGCGAGCAACAGTCGGGCAATGCCCATGGATATTGATAACCAACAAGGTTGGTGCTTGAACCATATTTTTTTGTTCTGCATAATAAAATGTCTTGTTCATTAGTACTAATTGACAAGGATTAATGCTTATACAGGGGATGTCTCAGCAGAGAAAATTAGATCAGACAATGCCACTTCTTCTGGTGTTAAGTTCCAGTTTAAATCATCAGGCGGTAAAAATTTGGCTTCTGAGAATCCTCTTGGCAAGAATGTAAGTCGTCTTACTTGGAGTAAAAAGGTTTCATTCCATGCTACTGAATCTGTGTGACACTGAGTCACAATTCTTTAGTTGCACACCTATGTTTCAAACTTGTGAAATAGACGAGTGTTTAATGACCAAATTTTAATCTGTTTATTATTTTTGTAGATTTTTGGTGAAGCAACTATCCCTTCTACTTCACACTCTTTTGAAGCATCAAGAAGGAACTCCTTGAAGCCTTCTGCGTCCACTGAAGCTGCAAACCATAGACATGGGCAAGGGAGCAGTAAAATTGGTCCTTCAAGTAGTCGGATGAATGTTCTGCACATAAGTTCTGCTAAATAAATGCTGAATATGGTAATTTTCTGGTTTATACTGTGTGCTGCATTGAGTACTATTGTCTATATATGGCCCACTGATATCATTGACCATTGTTTATTTTGTGCTATGTTTCTAGGTGTGAATCTGATCAAGAAGATTCCCTGCATGCATACAAACATGGAGCTGCATATTATGGTGTATTGCTTGCAAGTGATCTGCCCGTGGAGACTACAAATGTGCTACAAGGTTGATAAATTTCTTAGCTCATCTTTTGAGGCCAGTTTATGCTGCTCATTTCCCCCCTAAGGTGACTGCAAATGATTGTTTGGTATAAAATACAGACTGCACAGGCTTGGCTTCTTCGTTGTAGATAATTTTCAAATATGGCACACAACAATCTTGTGTATCTATGTTTTAATGTAAAATTAATGTGTGATGTGGCACCATTTGCCCCTCTTGCCACTTGTGATTTGTGCCGTATAATAAGTGGTGACATAGTTTGGTTTAAATTGATTGATAATATTACAAATTGCAGGTTTGTTTTCAGTTGCTTTTGTTAAGATACATTTGAGTTCAGTTTATCGTTTTGTTGCTTATTTAATTTTATCTCGTTATTATATTTTGACTGCCTGCATAAGATACAGTGCACTTGTAATTATGTTGTCTGTATATCATGTTTTGAATCATCAATCCATGAAATGGTAAGCAGCTTGTCGGTGACCTTGTTTTCAGAATGTATGACCACAATGAATCAGATGCAAAAGTTTCGGCAGGATGACTCCCGAAATAATGGTTTCTTCACAAACATCAAAGGTAGTTTTGGTGGTATATTTTCAACGCTTCCAAACATTCGATTGTGCGGTTTAACGTTAGTCTGAGGTCACTATGTGCACCTCTTAATATTTAAACTTTATGTTTACATCTTGTTATTAAAGTAACATTTTCAATGTTCTACCGATTTCTAATTTTATAGAAGTATAGTTAGAACAATAAGAAAAATATGTAAATTGTCAAATCAACTTCTGTTCATGTTTTGTTAAATTTTTTTACTTTGAACATGATGCTCAAACATTTCTTGATTTGTAGGTGTCGAATTCGACAGTCAGCCAGATTAATTTGTATTGTCATTCTTGGGCTGAGTGAATTCAATCTGGTTTTATTTCAATGTGACCAAGGTGTGAACAAACTGCAATATATTTGATGTTTCCATGTAAAACTAATTGCAGTTGTGTGATACTATTTTCAGTTTGCATTTGTTTCTTTTGCAGGTCTCTCTTTTAATCTATATATGGAAAAGGATGAAATATGCAAAACAATTGGCATTTATCTGGATGCCATCTATATTTTTTCTTTTTGCAGGATTTCTTTTTTACACTAAATGACATATTGGTGGTGGTCAGAACCAAATCATACCTATTGTTGATCCTCTCATGTTACATGAGGGGTACATTGAAATCTCCACCATCCATTGAAAAAGTGAAAAGAATTCGGAAAAAAGTGAGTTTTAACGGTGGAAATCATGGAAACATGAGGGAAAAATATTGAGAGAATCCATTCCCCTCTTCACATGATCCTCATACCTTGAGGACCGAAATAAGAATTGTTTTTGATGATAATGTTTGTTGGCTACTACTACCTTTTGAAGACATATATATGAAATTGAGATTTTAGTTTCCTGTCAATGCGGATAATACTAGATTACCGGATCTTGTGCTGGTGCTTGCATCATAAAAATAATGTTATTGCTACCAAGTTTAAGTATATGTTTCTTTTTACCAAAAATAAATTTAAATTTTCTTAAATCTCAACAAATCACCACAAATTGAAAAAAATCTCTGACCGAACATAGAAGATATTTTTTGGATCTCCAAAACCTCAATGTGAATCTTTGCTAGAACTTGTGCTTGAACTCGAGCATTAGTAAAAATGTAAGTTGGGGTTGATAGCTTTAGTAATGGTGAGTTGTTTATGGCCACATGATGTGTTTTTATCTTATGTCAATTAGTCTCTTACATCGTAAAACCAATTTTCATTATTATTTTATTTCAGTTGTAAATCTGTGTACACGTTCACTTCATAATTTAATGATCTTCCATAAAGAATGTTTCACAACCCAGTACTATAATTAGACTCTTGTTGACTTGGACCAAAAAAAAGACTTGTTGACAATAATAGTGGCAATTTTGGATAAAATTTGAAAAGATCATATTCATTTTGATAGATTTAATATTGTAACAGTCATTATGATATAATTTAGATGTTATCTTCATTAAATGCTGATGAAATGTGTATTCTTAAATGGTCAAGTGCGAATTGGTAATATGCATAGATGAAAAATGGAAGTTGATACATATGGTTGAGGTTTTTAAATATGAAAGAATAATTTGACACCAAAAAAAGAAAGAAATAAAGGATTTGTCTAAAATCTTACTTAATTTAAAGTTAAAGCACACTAGTTTTGCAATAGATAAATAACAAGCATCAATTGATGCATAGCAAGGAAAGTTTGTTTAAGGACCTAAATCGAATTCCAGAGTTGACGAATTAATACTCTGCTCATAACACCGATTTGCATAACAAATGGTGATAGCTATCTTCTCTCCATTATGGCTGTTCTCCGAAGATGACATTGACACTCGTCGTACTCTCTCTTGACAATTTGGGTTTCTGAATGCAGCTGAGAAAAAAACTGAGACTCAGGAAACCTATGTGAAGACTGGAATGGTTAAACTTTCATCTTCATTATCTTCACTTGCTGCTTTATCATATTCATCATGTGGGCTTTTTAGGGAATGTCAAATTGAATGTTTTAGTATAACTGCTGCACACTTTGTTTCAGGTACAAATTGAATTTGGAATTTAAATGGCTGTTATACACTTGTTGAAATAGCAACAATGTTTTAGATCCTTGATTGTAATGTTGCCTCAATGGAAATGCAATTTGATGTGCTATGAAAGGTGAAATTTTTTAGCTGATGTTTTCTATCATGTGGACTAGAGAATTTTGGAATACTGCGTAATTTTCTTGATATGCAATAATTTTTCAATTTCAATGTAAAGATTTGATTTGTTACTTGAAAAGTATTTCTTTCATTCCCTGTGTTTGGTGTGAGAATGATATGAGTAAATAAATATGACTGTTGTTGTTTTTACGGCCCAAACTTCCTAATAACACATGGAAATGACAAAAAAAACCCAGCGGTAGTTAACTACCGCCGGATTTTTTAGTTCTACACAACGATAGTTAACTACCACTGGGGTGTTTTTGTTCATTTCCATGTGTTATTAGGAAGCTTTGGATGTTAGAACATCAATTTTCAATAATAATCCTACCGTGGGCTAATTCTTTATCTCACGTTGTTATGAATTCTTTATTCAAGTTTCTAATTTGTTGAAAATTGTTGTTCACACATATAAGAAGGCTGAAACACACATATAAAAGACTGTAATGCTCCTCGGCAGTTAACTGTCGACGTTTTCAATTTCCTCGACAGTTAACAGCCGCCGGTTCCCTTTTTCCTCGGCAGTTAACTGCCGATGCGTTATGTGTTTCCTTTTTCCTGAAATGGCAGAAGCACTTGCTTCTAGACATGTTATGTGTTTTAACACATAACATAAACCTGCTCGGATGTGATTTGACATATAATTCAGCCTGAATCGCAAACCTGCTCGCTAACCTGTTTCAACATTGTATTTTTGCGGAATCATCAATATTCGACACAAACAAGTCAAAATATGAGACCATATATCACATGAACATTAAACTTACAATACGTTATAAAAGTACCAACATAGTTAAAGCCCATGTACGAGAAGATGTCATCAATATACAAACACACGAACTAATGTCATAAATATACGAAACGTAAAAAAAACAAGTCCTAAACAACAACTACAACTAATCCTACTCCTGGTCCTGGTCATGCTGATGCTGCTGTAGTCGCCTCCAGGTCAATATCGATGCGATCTGCTCCCTAACATGGGTCATTGCCTGAAACCATTGTTGAGGGTTCATGACCTCCTCCTAACCCATATGCGCATTAGCGTAGGCAACAGCGCCACTAACCATGTCATAAGTATCAGGTGAGTTTCTCGACTCGTATCGCTCCCACTGCTATGCAATGATCTACCCTTCATTTGCTGGCCTCGGAAGATCTCCTGGAAGAGGTGGCAAAATCTGAGAGTGAGACACCCTAGTGTACCATAACACATAGCCATCCCTCATCCGCCATGTCTCCTCTCCTTCCGGCTCACCCCAATCGGGCTCCTTAAGCGTGTGAGTGCGGAAGTCAAGGAATGCTTGCACAATCTGAGGTGGTCGCAGCTCTACAACATCCGTCGGATGTCTAGGGACGGTTTGGACGTATCCGTACTGCCACAAAACTCTCGGGCAAGTGACGGTACACCCTAACAACAATGCACATCACCCAGCCTGAATACCAGAAAATCTCCCCAAAACCCTAGATCTCCCTGTGCTCTTCGTACGGCTTGCAACATACGTCATCAAATTGCAAATGATCAAGCAATGATCGATACGTCACCCCCTCTCCATGACCCTTCTGTAACGTCCACTTCGTTGCAACCAGATAGTTTTTGTAACGCCCTATTTATTTATCTGATTATTTTGGTTGAGTTGAGAGTCATTTATATGACTTATATGATTTATGTCGATTTATGTTGATTTATGACATGTTGTGTATTAATATTTTATTAAGTGGCTTTATTTTATTATTTAGTAGGATGAGTTGGAATTAATATAATAAGACTTGAGAGGGGTTGAATTAGAATTAACTAGAAATACGTGGAGTTAAGTAGAAATCAGTTGAGATATAAAAACAAGATAGCCAGATAAAATTAGGTTTGGACATAGTCTTTGGGAGAAAGAAGAGAACCAAGAGGAGAAGAGAACCAAGAGAAGGGAGAACCAGTAGATTCTTGTGATCATCTAATCTAAGGTAAGGGTGGGACTAACATTCTCTAATCTTAGATTATGTAATTCTGAAACTGAATTTAGCATGTAGTTTTGTTGTTGTTGGTGAGTTTGAGAATTAGGGTTTGAAATTAGAATTGATTGTAGAACATGTAGAATTTGGTTGTTAAGAGTGTAGAAAGTCCGTAGAAATCATGTATAATTGAGGTTCAGGTTGTAGAATAATCATAGGTTGAGTTCCCTATCAAATTTGGGATTGGAGTTGATGGAAATCGGGTTTTTGGGGTGAAAAATCGCACTTCCCGACAGAAGACTATCATAACTCACCACAGCGAGAAATCTGTTCGCCATGGCGAACGATGTGTGACAGAGAGCAGTGTTTGCTCGCCTCCTGCTCGCTACGACGAGTGAGCTTGTCCGCCACGGCGAGTAAGCCAACCCGCGAGGCGTGTTGTTCAGTAGCAGGCACTTTTTTCATGTTCTTGCGTCTTTTTCACACGTTTTTGTTTTGAATTAGCTTTTGGTGTAAACATGAAAGTTTTAGATAATTCTGTTCGCTTTCCAATGGCTTTGGTTTGACGTGAAAACGATTTTTGGTTTTTGAGTTAGGTTGAAAATAGTCCAAGGAGGTCTTAATGCAATTTTATGAAAATTCCGCATAACTATTTCTAAATCAACCCAAAACTCATGGACTGTTCCCAGACTTCAAGCTTGTGTACTGTGAGATCAGTTAAGGTGTCTAAGAGTATTTAACCTATGTTGTGATGAGTCTAATTTGGTTTGTCATGAATAACTTTGACGGATGAATTATTATATGATGTATATATATTGATGAATTACTAAATGAATGCATATGTTGACTAATATGATGTTACGTGATGTTACTCATAAATGTTGAATATTATGGAATTATGTTGTTGGAGTCGTCGTTGTTGTTGTTGAAGTCGTTGTCGTTGATGTTGTCAATGTCGTTAACGTTGTACGTTGTTGTTAAATAAGTTGTTGAGTCCATGCATACTCATATAAAGTTGGGGGCTTATACCCTGTTGAATGTTAATCATTCATACCACGTTGACTTGAGAGCCTATGCTCTACATGTTGGTTTAGGAGTTGATGCTCCACACGTTGATTTAGGAGTTGCTCCTCCACACGTTGATTTTAAGAGCCTATGCCCTACACGTTGAATTGAGAGCCTATGCTCTAACACGTTGATTGGTACCACATGCATACTGCATAGTTTAGTTGTTGTTGTGTCGTTGCATTGTCGTTGATGTTGAGTTGTCGTCGTCGTTGTCGAGTTGATTAGTTGTTGTCGTTGTCTTAAATATCAAGCAGAAATAACTAAAGCATATGTGAGATATTGTTGTTGTTAGTTGTTATTTATATTGTTAGATTCCGTTGATGAATTATATGCTTATTATTATTGAATGTGAAATCTCACCCCTTCTGTTTGAATGTTGCCTCTACGTGGGTAACGTGCAGATTACCAGGAATAGCTACTGATGTGAGTTGACTCTTGTGCGTCGTCTTAGGGTCGCTCTGATACGTAACGGGATGAGGATTTTGTTATGTTTTCCATTGTTGCGTATTATTTATGAACTATGTTGTTGAACCCTTTGAGTTAATATTTTGATTAAGTTGTTTAAGTTGAGGCCGTAGTGCCAAGGTTGTTGAATTAAGAAACTAATTTTCCGCTGCGACGTAGTTGAATTTTGACAAGGTTGTTTTAATAAATAGTAACTTTACTCTATTTATATTTTAAACGTAGTGTGGCATTCCGTTTTACGTTGAATACTCTGATTTATGTGTATTATTTACATTGTTGGGAAAACGGGGTGTTACAGTTTTCAATATAGTTGGGATTTGGATCAACATTGAAAAAGTCAGGAAAATGCGCCAAAAACTATCCCTGCACAAACCAAACAAATCACATTTATTAGTTATTACGCACGAATAATATAACAAAAAAAAATAAAAGTTAAGGTTCAAATGTGACAGTTTCTTACAGTGAGCAGTGTCACGCTTCCCCTAAGAGCTCTGTCTCCAAGCAAAGAGGCATCAACAAAACAGTGGTATAGGTATGCCAATGTTATCCCTCCCCAAGAATAATTACGCATCCCCACGTAGCCATCCTCCATGGTCGTCAGATAGACCAACTCGATGTGTTTGTTGCTTTTATCACCAAACAACAAGAATCCAACAAGATAAAAGAGATAACACTTCACACAAGCAGTCATAACCCTCCCATCTCCTCTAGATCCCCTGGATCCTTTGGATCCGCCAATCTGGTAGCAGTATCAAGGTAGCTCGAATAATACTCCCTCAACGTCTTATAACTAATGTAACTACCATGCTCTTCACCGCAATTTTTCACTGCATCCGCCCGCGACACACCTAAGTGCCTCACCATCAGTTCCGCTCCCTAAGTCTGAGACATCTTCTTCGGATGACTCAACATCCACCCTTCAATCGGAAGATGCATAAGACATGCGACATCATCCAACGTAACGGCCATCTCCCCCAAGGCCATGTGAAAATTGTTGGTTTCGGTATGCCACCTCTTGCATAAAGTCATCAGCAAAGCATGAGGCACATCGACGTAGCCCAGATAAACCAAATCATGTAGACTGCTCTCCCTAAGCAGACCCCAAAACCATTCTACATTATCGTTTGGACGTCGGAGATTCGAAATCTTAACCCCATGATTACATGAAAATTTTACAGTAGAGATGTATCTTCCAGTCCTCCGGGAAAGGGAGGTTGCAAAGGTAATGTCGTTGGGGCTGCAGATGCTGCAATGTCATCCTGGTCTGGTATATGCTGCTGGTCATACCCACCATCAGTGGCATCGTGGTGTATCTCATCCTGAAAATTCAGGTACTCCACCTGGGTCGGGTCAACTACCTGTGACTATTCAGGTTGTGTAGCCTGAGAAGTCCCTGAACCATCTGCCCTCCCTTTACCTCTTCCCCTCTTTGGGATGTGCCCGCTTTGCCTCTCCTGCCTCGCGCTTTGTGTCATCGCACGCCTACCATCAATCATTCAACTTATACATTCAACCACTTTATCAAACACATTAAACCTAAACATAACTTAAACTTTCACATTCAACCACTTTATAAAACATTCACATTCAACCTAAACATTATCAAACACATTATCATTCACATTCAAACGTAAATAATCATACGCATTATCAAACACATTCAACCTAAACATAACTTCAACTAAACATAAACATTCACATTTGGTGAAAATCAAAACCACATTCAACCTAATTCAATATACACTTTATCAAACTACAATTAACATCATTTCCATAACCTAAACTAACTCAATAATCAATTTAATTCTCATTGGGGCATTTTATCAAACACTTTGTGTGCAAAGTATCAAACATACTCAAAATGTTTTCTTTTGCAACCATTCAAAACCACATTATACTCTAACATCATTCAAACATCAATTAAAGCAACTACATTCATTTATAAACTACATACAATAATCAAAATTTCAATTCCTACATCAACCCTAACCACATGCAAACTACTCAAATATTTCAAAAAAAACACAAACTAACATTATGATTAAAAATGAATTAAGGTACTTACATGTGATTAAATGAAGATGATTCACTTGATTTTGCTCAAAAAACGAATTGAAGGAATTGATGGAATTGGAGAAGTTTTGGTGTTTGAAACTGAAATGAAAACTGATGTTTCTGTTTCTGAATATGTTCAGGACGCATCGACAGTTAATTGCTGATGGAAACGACGGTAGTTAACTGCCGAAGTTTTCCTCGATAGTTAACTGCCGCCGGTTCTATTTTCCTCGACAGTTAACTATTGAGGGGTATTTTCGTCTTTGATATGTGTTTTTCAGTCTAATAACATGTGTATACAACAATTTTCTAATTTGTTTTGCCTTGCTTTTTGGGCATTTTGATGTGAATTCTCTACTCAAGTTCCTAATTTATTTGCCCTACTACTATAATTTTTTTGCCCTATTTCTATTTGTAAAGCAACATCAAATCATAAAATAAATAAAGAATTAAGTAAACAAGTTGTTTATCATTGTTTTTATGTACCCAAAAATATCCCAGCATACAAACTTCAACATATAATTATAGGAAGTATAATAAACATTCACCGAAATAGAAATGAAAGTAAGAAGCGAATTACAAAAACAGAAGATTTTATATTTATGTTATATTTATATAGTTTATTTTCAATTGGTTTTTACCATCCTCTCCTTTCTATTTCTAAATTGTCACCTATAATTGAAACAATGCTCTACGTGGCAACATTTTAGACTACCATACAAATAGAACCTACATAATTTGACAATGTCCTTCCTATTTCATATACATTTTATCCAAACAGTTGTTGTACAAAGGTTTAAGAAAACCTTGAATTGGATGGTAAATAAGTACGAGTCAAACTATTAAAAATGTGATATGAAAAGTCCACTATTGAATTAAAAGTTCATAATTTTGCATCAATTTAGCAAATTACTAATTTTGTATCAATTTAGCAAATTGCTGCATAGAATCAACGACGCAAATCAAATTGCATTTGAAATCAATAATTTGACGATGGAGCAAATCGACGAAGTTTGAATTTTGAATATAAGAACAACCTCAAAATCAAATATTTAAGTAAGACCTAATTGTGGCGACTAACGCCATACCACTTGTGGCAATGATCTAGTTTGAAAAACCTAATGACTCATTGTGGTTTTGGTGGAAATTGAGAATTTATTATATATCTATACTATATATAAAATAAACACATGATTTTAAGGTGACCTTTTCACTTCGAATTATATCCTTAAATAAATTTGCTTATAAACATGTTATATTATTGGTGTCATTCAAAAAAGTAAGAATTTATTTATATTATCTATATTGTTGGTGTCATTTAAAAAAATAAATATAGTTTGTTACAATATGAAAATGCAAAATATATATATATATATATATATATATATATATATATATATATATATATATATAAAGAAAATCCACTGTGTTTTCAGTTGACTTTTTCTCCTTTCAATTATACCCTTAAGCAAATTTGACTATAATAATATTATTTTGTTGATGTTATTCAAAAAGATACGAATTTATATTATATTTGCTTTATTTTTTAAAAGATATTATATTAGTTGTATTGTTGGAATCATTGAAAAAGATAAGTATAGTTTGTTACAATTTGAAAGTGCAAAATATCTATTGTATATACCTATAATTTTCAAAAAAACCAAATTAATTTAATCAAAATTTCATAAAAATTATTGTTCGTAACTTATACGCATTAGCGCAATAAGAAGGGTGCTTACTCGTCTAAACACTAGTACCTAGTATAATTTTATTCAAAATTAAAATTTCATAAAAACTAATATTCGTAATTTATACGCATTAGCGTGATAAAAAAAGAGGAAGAATAGGCATGGAGGGCTTGTCTCAAAGTTAGTTATACTAGCGAAAAGTTATTGCGCTAACGTTTTTTTTATGAAGTTAATGCGCTAACGTTTGAATATTATGAACGGTGTTTTTTTTATGAAATTTTAATTTTGATTAAAAGTAAAAATAGAAATGTTTTTTCTTTCAAATTATAGCAAATCAAACTAACCATGATTATCTATTTCAATGAAACCAACAATATAACAAAAAAATATAATCTAAATTCTTATTTTTTTAATGACACCAATAACAATCTTTATTATAGAAAAAAATTATTGTTTAAGGGTATAATTGGGATAGTGTAAAAGTAAGTATAGATATAGTCATCTAGTTTGTTACACTTTTTAAATGATAAAGATAAAAGAAAACACTGTACATTTATCTTTGTTACATTTTTATTTTAATATTTAAATTTATTCTTATGTATTTATTACATGTGTTATTTATATTGAAAATTGATGACATTTTTTGAAAGAAAAAAAGTCAGTCCAAAAGAGATAAAAGAGGCTATTTTTTTATATGTATATGTGTGTGTGTGTGTGTGTATATATATATATATATATAGTATAGATATAAATGAAATAGGGGAAACACCACCAAAAAAAATGAAATAGGGGAATTTGGGTTGACTTTTTCACTATCTCAATTATACTCTTAAATAAATTTTTCTATAATAATATTTATTGTTGGCGTGATTAAAAAAGATAACAATTTATATTATATTTGATATATTGATGTCATTGAAATTGAAATAGATAAACAATGGTTTGTTGGGTTTGTTATAAATTAATAGTCACAAACATTTATCTTTATGCTTTTAACTAAAATCAAAATTTCATAAAAAAACATCATTCATAATTTACAAATGGTAGCACAAATAAAAAGAGTGAAAAAACGGGCGTCTTTCTCCTAATTTATTGTATGAAGTTTATACTATATGTTATGGCATGAAATTAATTGTGAACTTAGTTTTTGATTTTGAGTTTGGGGTTGTGATTAATATATGTTAAAGAAGATGCAAACCAAAAAATGGGAAATAGATAAACTGAAATAAGAGACCGGAAAAAAAAATTGACATCGATAATGTTTCCTGTCCAAGTTTAAAGAGGAAAATGCTAGAATTTGTGATTTGTCAAAAAAAACAATGGATGTTATAATATTTTATGTGGTTATTCAGAGAGAAACTCAATTATTTAATAGATAATAGATATATAATTTGGGTTATAATTTAAAATCAATTTGTAATTTTAACAATATACAATGTCCATTTCCACGGGAAATGTATGGCAATAAAAATCATATTCAATACATGAAAAGAAGGGCATAATGAATTCTCATGACAAATATCAAATCAAAGTGGTTATAAAAATAATCTTTAACATATATATGAAGAATAAATTAGAAAGTAATATAAAATACACACAATTATTTTATCTAATATTTTTTTGAAGAAGTTAAATTGACCTACCTATATTGACTTTGAAAGATTAACTTAATGATAGATTAAATTGTGTCTATTATTATTTCTTTATTTAAAATTCGTAACACTTAAATTTCCAAATTGAAGCTAAACTCTCAATTTTAGTTAAATTCAAAATGAAATTCTTAGTTAGGAGTACATGCAAACACATTTAAAAAGTAGATAGAAATAATTTTTTTTAAAAACTTAATTTAAAAAATATACTATCATATAAAGGATAAAAGTACAAGACGTACCAAAAAAGAGAGTTAAGAATCAAACAGATCAGAAAATTAAGTTTTAGAGCGAAATTGCTTTAGAAATAAGAAAGAGAATGCAAAATCAAAAATAAGAAGGAAGAGAGAACGAGCAGAGGAAGGTAGAGAACTGGAGATGAATGATTAAACTTAACTGAAGACAACCAACTCTATTAGTTGGTTCTCATCTCTTATATAATATAATTTTTAATTAGATAGATAGATAATCAATCAAAATAGATAATCAATTAGATAAGATTTGTTAGATAATCGATCAAAATAGTCCATGTGAAAAAAATTCACTATCCAAAATTTTTGATCGAATTTGTCCTTATCGTCGTGGCAGAAAAATAGGATATTTGAATAAGCTGACTTAAAACTCCATGTTACAAACTCACAAGTTAACATCACATATCAGACGGTTAATAGTGAAACTTGATAGAGTGACTAAATTGATTGAACCTTTTAACATTGAGGGATATTCAGTTGAGATTGATCGATTGTTTAAAATTCGAGGACAATGGAGCGTATTCACTTGATGTTATAAAAAAAATATTTGTTACTCATCGAGTTATTAAATAAAATTTATTGTGACTTTTTTTACATAGTGTTTTTTAATATATATTTACACTTAGGTATTGGTGCTGGGCTGTACATGGGTATCTATTTGTAGTATCCTTTTTTGATAGAAGAAAGAAAAAACAAAAGAAACTAAAGAACAAGTTTAGGATGAGGGAGGGGTGGGGGAGGACGGGAGAGAGTCCACAATAGTCAATCAAAAAATTCATGGTGCCTCGAGTTTGTTAGAAGATACGCACAACTATTGACTTCTCGATAAATATGAGATATTTGTATAGTCCAATCTTGGAGGTTGATCAAAAAGCCTACTTCAATGACAAAGGAATCAATAGATAGACATTTAGCGAGTTTCAAGCCAAGATTGAAACCCCTGAGATAAGTAAAATCATTTGTGTACCTTAAATGCCACCTCAAAATATTGGCTTGATTATGGTTTTGGTCCTTTTATTTTTGCTAACTACGAAATTGGTCCACATATTTAACAATCACTCAGTTTTGATCACTTTCTCCTATTTTTAAACTCAAAAACATTGATGTATCATACGATCTCATGTAGTAGCATGATCAATACCCATGAAATTACCTAACAACTCCTTAAAAACTTCAATACAAATATGATATATCACAATTTTTAAGTTAAAAAATCTGAAAAAGTGACCAAAACTATATGATTAAGAAATGGAAACAAATTCTATGAATCAATTAAAATAGAAATACCAAAATTGTAATTATGACAAAAATATTTGATTGTTCTTAAATCACACGAGACAATGTGGGACCCACTAAAAGTAACTCAAGAGCAACTCCTCCATCAATGTTTATTTTGCATGTGGTTTGCAACTGTTGTTACCCGTAACTAGGGGCAGAAATGGGCTAGGCTGGACCGAGATTTGTAAGGCCAAAGTCTGTCTTATTTCAAAAATTATAGGTTTGAGTCTCGCCTGTTACCCGTCATAGGTTCATTTTTACGGTATCGTTTGACCTTTTTAAAGGTCTGATGAAGCCTGAAAGCCTATTTATATGCCTATTTTACACTAGAGGGATGTTAATTGAACAACCACTTTTTGAGACAATTTATTGGACAACCAAAATATTAAAAAAAAAATGTAAGGATTGACACAAAAACAAAAACAACGGAGAGAGAAAGTAAAAATACAATGTGAGTTTGATTGAAAAAGTTGTCACAAAATGGTTGTGCAAATATCATTTCTCCTTACACTAAGACCTAACAACATCTATAAGCCTACTGCTAAATATGTCAAATCTTATGAAGGCCTAAAACACACAAATAAGTCTAAGTCTGCCACTAAATAACAAAATCTTACGAAGGTCTAATCACATCAATATATGTGCTACTAAATAACTAAATCATATAAAGGTTTGAGTTTATAAAAAAGAACTTCAACAATATCAATAATGGAAAGGTTATAAACACAATTGCTGGTTCAGGTGTGTCAACTCCAACCATTGCAGCCAAAAGTTCAATTTTCTTCTTTGTTTTCCCAACAAGAAGCAACTCATTCAAACTCACTTCTTCTTCGTCATCTTCATCTTCCAATGCATTATTACCCGACTCGATGGATGAATCTTCGCTTTGTGTGAAGGAAAATGAACTTTCACTTTCAGCTTCAGCCTTTGCATTGTTTAGCTCATTGCATTCCATGGTAGAAAACATGTGGCACTCTTTGCTTAAAGAAGAGCAAGAAAAACTTCATGAAGTGCTTTGTTCTTGACGTACCTTTGAGTTTTCATTGCTATCCATTGCTTTGATGCTTTGGAACATTTAGAAACAACAAACAAAAGTGTAGATATATAAATGAAGGAAGGAAATCTAAAGGGGTAAAAGTAATAATATTAAATAATCATTTTGGTTGTAGAAATTGTAAAGGTCTTGCAATTTAGTATCTCAAATTTACAAAATAAAAAGTTAATCCCATAAACCAAATAATGTTAATCAATTTAGTCCTCTCGTCAAGATATATCTTTAGTAAACATTTATAAAAGATCAATTAAAGACTTATACCGACTATAGTTTTTTGATGCACCAAAACAAACATAAAACTTTTAAAATTGTGGTGCTAAATTTAAAAAACGATATTGCTAGTTATATTCTCCCGACATTATCACGGCAGTTGTAATTGTAACAGTAACAAGATTTTTATCATTTTCATCAACTGATGTATTCTAAAAAATCCAAAATCCAACGCCTATCCTTTATCCGCGACGTGTTCGTGATGGATTTTCTCAGGAGAAATAGCATTACTCTTTTAATTTTAAAAAAAGAACTAAATTGACTAACATTGTTCAATTTAAAAAATTAAATTGCTGTTTCACAAATTTAAAAGACCAAATTGACCAACATTTACAATTTCATATACTAAAATGTTGATTAACTCAACTAATTGGCGATTGTGTTTTTTTTTTTTTTGAGCAATTGGTGATTATGTTATGTACCAAAGAAAGAAACAAGGTAATTATGGCCATAATTCAACTGGATCCAGATATTTGAAATTTTGGTTAGGTCTAACCCTTTTTTAGTAATTATGGTCCTTTTTTTATAGGGGGTAAACCGGAACTCGCCCAAATTACAGGGGATAAAGACATATTAACCCTTAAAAAAAACATGATTTAGATAAGTTTTAGAGGAAGTACAATAGACATGCACCAAATAGAAATGAAAGTAAGAAGTTGATTTCAAAACAGAAAATAACATGATATTTATACGGTTCATTTTCAATTGTTTTTACAATTCTCTTTTTACAAATAGAATCTACAAAACTATTATTCATCACATATACTTTCTGTCTACCTAGTAGTCATGTAAGTAAGAACGAGTAAAAATATTAACTAGGAGACCAAATGTTAAAGAAAAGTCCATAATTTGCATCAATTTAGCAAATTGAATAGAATCAACCACGCAAATCAAATTGTGTTTGAAATCAATGCCTTGACGACGAAGCAAATCAACACTGTTTGGATTTTGAAGATCAAGCTCAACCTTAAAATCAAATATTTCAGGTAGATCATTGTTGCCATCGGTTTAAGTAAGACCTAGTTGTGGCGGCTAACGTCGTACCATGTGGCAATGAATCTACTTTGAAGCCTAGTAGCACCGCCTATCTGACAGTGGACATGACTGACTGGACGATGGCCCTGAGCGCAAATATTAGTACTACTTGGAAAAACTCATTATGGTTTAGGTGGAAATTGAGAATTTAATCTATATCTATACTATATGAAACACATGGTTTTGAGGTGACTTTGGCCCCGTTTGGATAAACAGCTTATATAGATGCTTATAGCATTAGGGCTTATAACATTAGAGCTTACATCATAAGCTCTTATACTTGATAAGCTATTTATGTTTGGATATGTACACTAAAAAGTACT
>Ga0315914_1002734_pt1 | contig 26922 bp, 16 predicted proteins | sample MpolenodulesMG_FD_203920 | JGI IMG/M metagenome (GOLD analysis project Ga0315914, IMG submission 203920) | Medicago polymorpha root nodule microbial communities from Los Angeles, California, United States - elongated nodules | ecosystem: Host-associated > Plants > Roots > Nodule | place: USA...
TCACATATATGTGGAGCATAAAATCAGGGACAGTTATGTGAAAGTATTGGAGCCTTGTTGTGTTGATATCAATGGGTCTAGTGATGAAGATGAAGACAACCTGTATGTTTACAGCAGTGATGATGGTGCTGCTAGAGATGTGAGGTTTATGACAGTGAGGATGAGAGGGGTGCTCCAGTTAATGATGGGTTTGAAGCTGTTGAAGTTGAAGTACCAGCTAATGGTAGCAATAGAGTCAATGTTGGTGGTAAGTCTTTGAGGATAAAGAAGTGTGCATCTAAATCACCTATGAAGAAAATGTCTCCTTCAAAGCAACTGAAATTTAAACAAAAGGCAACTGAAGATGATGAAGTATCTGATGATGGGGAGTACTTTAGTGAGGAGCTTGACAATTCAGACCCAGATGCATCTGATGGTGAAAATGGTATAAAATTTGAAAAGTTTAGAAAGGAGAAATTAAATGCACAATATGAATTTAAGTTAGGTATGGAATTCAATTCACTTGGAGAATTCAAGGATGCAATACGTGAATGGAATGTGTTGAATAGGTATGTAATTACCTTTTTGAAAAATGAAAGTTATAGGGAAAGGGCAATTTGTAAGGGTAGATGTGGGTATTTGGCTTATTGCTCTAAAGTGGGGGACATGCACACTTACCAACTAAAGACTTTAAAGCCAAAACACAAATGCTCTAGGACTGTGAAAAATAGATCTGCAAGCTCAAGGTGGGTGGCAAACTTTGTTGTGGTAAAGAAACTGCAAACTTCAAAAAAGGTAACAATCTCAGATATTGTGGATGACATGAGGACAAACCATGCAGTGGGTATTACAATGGGTAGGGCTTGGAAGGCAAAACAGATTTCTCAAAGTGTTGTTGATGGTGATGATGATAGGCAATATGCCATGATTTGGAGGTATGCTGCAGAACTTAAAAGGGCGAATGCTGGAAATAATGTGAAGATTAATGTGGATAGGCCAACCCCACCAATCAGACCCAGGTTTGGTTCTTTCTACTTTTGTTTTGATGAATGTAAGAAAGGGTTCATCAATGGGTGTAGACCATTTGTTGGGGTAGATGGATGTCATTTAAAGACAAAGTATGGGGGTCAGCTTCTAATAGTTGTTGGTAAGGGACCCAAATGACCAATATTTTCCATTGGCATTTGGAATAGTAGAAACTGAGTGTAGGGAAAGCTAGCAATGGTTCATGGAGCTTTTAATGGATGACATTGGAAGGGATATGAGATATGTGTTCATATCAGATCAACAGAAGGTATACTTTATAAATTCATATACTTTCTCTATTTTTCTGTACTGTTTCCTTTTATTTGTTAAATTTCTTATATTGTTTTGTAATTTTAGGGATTAATGAGTGTGTTTGAAGAGATGTTTGAAAGCATTGAGCACAGGGTTTGCCTAAGACATCTTTATGCAAACTTCAAGAAGAAATTTGAGGGAGGAACTCTCGTAAGGGATCTGATGATGAGAGTTGCTAAGGCCACAAATTATCAAGGGTGGAAAGCTAAGATGGATGAGATTAAGAAGGTTGACAATGGTGCTTGGGAGTGGTTAATGGGAAACCCAACAAAAAGCTGGTGTAAGCATGCATTTACTTATTACACTAAGTTTGATGTCCAGATGAATAATTTGTCTGAATCTTTCAATGCTACAATCTTAGTTGCCAGAGATAAGCCTTTTTTAACTATATGTGAGTGGATTAGGAATTACCTTATGAATAGAACGTCTACTGCTAGAGTTAAACTTAATAGATGACATCACAACATCATGCCTATGCCTAGGAAGAGACTAGATAAGGATGTTTTTATGAGTAGGCATTGGACACCAACCTGTTCAACTGATGAGCAATGGCAGGTACAACATATCTATAATGGTCAACAATTTATTGTTAATACTGCTAATAGGACTTGTGCATGTGGTTTCTAGGAGTTGGTTGGAATTCCATGCAGGCATGTAGTGGCAGCTTTGGAGTTTAGACAATGGAACCCTGAGAATTATGTTGATGAATGTTACTCAAGAAGTGCATATGAGAGATGTTATCAGAATGCTATAAGTGTCATTAATGGCATAGAGATGTGGCCAGAAGTTGAGCAAGAAGAAGTCCTGCCACCTGAATACAAAAGAGGCCCTAGAAGGCCTAAGAAATTGAGGATAAGAGAGTTTGATGAACTTGGTGTAGGTTAAGAAGGCCTGAAGTGGCTTACAGATGCACCAAATGTGACAAAATAGGTCACAATGCAAGGTGATGCAAATTTGCAATTCAGAACCCAAATGCTGCAAAGAGAAAGGTAAATTTATACAAGTTCAATTGTAAACTTATACATTTTACTTCATTTATACAAGTTAATTGGTTGTTTGTGTTTCAAAGAAAGCCAACAAAGAAATGTGCTGCTGAAGACATCGCTGGCACCTCAGGAAGCATTCTAGATGCTGCAAACATGCCTCCATCTGATGGTGCAAACATGCCTCCTAAAGCTTCTAAAAAGAAGGTAAAGTAGTTGACAATGGTAAATTTCATGCTTAATACATTGCATGCCTATATAACTTAAGTGGTTGTTTGTGTTTCAGAGAAAGCCAACAAATAACAATGAACCTGCAAACATTCCACCAACTGATGCAAACATACCTCAATCTGAAACTAAGAAACCTGCCCCTGCTAAAAAGAAGGTAAAGAACAAATTGATGTCCTTGTCCTTATTTATGCCTCCTAATGTCTACTTTGACTTAAATAAATCCATTTAATTTTCTGCAGAGGAAACTGATAAAACTTAGGGATAGAATTGAAGTGGAAGATGTCAACACTAGGCAAGCAACTGACCCTCAAGCAAGTGATGTCATTAATGTTAACTCAAGTCATGCAACTGTGAACCCTCAACCTGCAAATGCTCAGCAAGCTACTAATTTCTTTGATGATATACCAGATGAAGTATTAGCATCTTTACTTGACATTGTGGCTGAAACACAAGCTGAAAATGAAGGTGAGACTAAAACACAAGATGAGAAGGTTGGTGAATTTGAAACACAAGCATCCAAGGTTGATGAGTCTGAAACCCAAGTTGATGAGCAAGTTGAGTCTGGAACAGGTGTGGAATCTGGTCAACATATGAGTTTTGGGCCTAGAATGTTGAATGTCCCAAAGCCAATGAATGGACCAAGAATGTTGAATGTCCCAAAGACTACTAAGAGACGAGCCTTTGGTCTTGGATGAATCTGAACATGGAGTAATGACAGAAGAGCCAACAAGAGAACCAACCCAAGACCCTATTATCATTTCTTCCAAGGAAGGAATTATGCTGCCCTATATCAGAACTATGCCTACACTTGTTTATCCTAAAGAAGATTGAACTGTTTATGTTTTAAGTTAACTTTTTAGTATTTTAAGTTGTGTAATGACTGTTAGTATTTTGGTAATATTTTGGTGTAATGTTAACCTGCAAACATAACTTTATGTGCATTATTGTGATGTAGGATTTTGGTAATATTTTGGTGTAATGTTAACCTGCAAACATAGCACTTTATGTGCATTATTGTGGTGTCGGTTCTAATGAAGCGTAGCACAGTATGTGCAATATTTTGGTGTAGTGTTCAAACATAGTTATTTATGTGCATTATTGTCTAATGACTAATGTTTTTTTTATTCATTTATGTCATTAACATCTTAGGTAGCATGTTATAATCTTCTCATTCATTTATGTCATTAACATCTTAGATTGCAAGTTAATTAGATTGGTAAGAAAAATTTGACAGAAAAGCAAACTTCATTAATAGAGATAAAATCTCAATTGTGATTACATTTCACCAAACCAAAACACAAAAGGATAAACTTTGTGCTCCTGATTTTCGGGTATCAATCCATTGATTGGTTTTGAACCTTTAATCTTTGAACTTTCTACTTTTATTTTTGGGAAGGGAAAAAGAGGAAAAAAACCCTTAAGAGAATTTGAATCCGGGGATTGATTTCGCGGAGGGAAGGTGTTAGGCACCCTACACGACTACAGTACTCCGTAGGAACCTTTTGCTTAGTTTATCTTGTGCTAAGTTACTTACTTATTTTTGAAAATAATTGCCTAAGAGTCTAAGTGAAAGAATGGAGGGAGAAGAAGTATGATTTTGTTATTTTTATTTGATTTGGAAGGATTGGGTCCTTTGCCTACATACCCACAAGTGGGATCAAAACCAATGTAGTTCACTCTCAAAAATTGCTTTTGTGAGTTAGGTTAATTTTATAATTTTTGAAAATAGTTTTGAGAAGGAGGAAGAGGCCTCAAGGCATGAGAGAAAATAAGATGAGGTTGGTCAAATTTTAATTACAAGAAACTCAAATCTAGATATGAATATTAAATTGATTAAACATTTGATTAAGAAAATAAAAGGAAAAAGCACTTGGACTAATCCAAAGTTTCTTAAAAAATATTTTTTGAGTTTTTGCATATTTGATTTTTTGGTAAAAGATTTTTTTCTAAACTAACGGTAAAAACTACACGTTTCAACGTAACGGAAAAATAAAATGTGAAAGGAAATTACCGAGGATGTTGGATCCTAAGTAGAATTCCAACCTAAATTACTAGTTGTTTACTTTTAAGGTACTCAAATTAGTCAAGTTTTTTAATCCTAGTTGGTCCCTAATCCATTTTTGGTCCTCACTCACAATCCAAGCGTGAAGCAACAAATAAAGTGGGATGGTGTCGGTGCATGTGTCATTTATACAATTACATAGCCTCCTAGATACATTTTAAGGTCTTCAAGCAAAAATAAATGGCAAGAAATAAAATGCGTGTGTTACATAAATTCCCTATTGTACACACTAATCAAATTATGATAAACAAAGGTCAAGGAATAAATATGCATGCAATGATAATACTAGTAATGATGCAAAATATGAGATAACACCACGTACTAAAAATAAGCTACCGAATAAAAATACTAAAAAAAATGCACAAAATAAAATTTTTAAATCACTTAACAAAATTAAAAAAAAAAACATGATATGAAAATTAAAGCATCAAAAATGCATGAAATATAGTTAACAGTAAGATGCATGATTTTTAAAAAAGAGTACTAAAATATATACAGGGAGGGGGTGCAGATAACATGTACTGGGGGTGACAAACAGCAAATCAGTAGGGAAATGCAAGGAAAGCAGAAATACACGTTGGGCTTAGTGCAAAAAACGGTTGGACCTAGGTAGAGAGCTGGATCGGAGACAAATTGATTTTTACGATGGAAAACTTCTTGAACTTCGGAAAACTTCTACCTCCGTGTTTTACGTTCTGTTTCGATCTGGTTTGTGCTTGAATAAAAAATTGTTCGCGTGTACAGATCAGTGTTGAACGAATTTGCGGTTTACAGGCTTCGTTTGATGATTTGATTCAAAAAATTTGAGGTGTTAGATAGTGGTTTGTGGTATGTGATTGAAGTTTTTTTTTGAGGATTTCAAATTTGTATGTACAAAGGATTATATGATGATTGTTTACTGGAAAAAAAAGTTGTTGTTCTTGAGGTTCTTGATGAAAATGATGTTAGATCTGAAAAATTGGAAAGAGAAAGGAAATTAGGGTTTTGATGTGATGTGCGGCTGTGTCAGGCTGTGTCAGTGTGTACAGTGATTTTTCTGACTCAAGAACCTTAAGGACAAAATGCCTAAAAGGACCGATTAACTAAAAAAGAGAGAATTAAAATAATTAATTAAACACTAGAATTAAATAATAAAATAAATAAAAATAACAACCAAATAAGACCATAACTAAACTTAAAGTTGTCCTCTCGGAACCAAAAAATGAGGTGTTTTAAAATATCTCTCTGCCAATTTGGGGTATGACAAACTTAGATGAACTAAACTAGAATTACATCAACTTAAACACAATTGAAAAAAAGATCCACGACAACACAAGTCCAATCATCAGTCCTGAGCTTTTCTTCCTTTCATACTGCAGCTTCTTCTTTGTTTTCATATGCTTATTTGAGGCATTTTTCTTAGCATATTCCTTGCCTAACTCCTTTCCAAATTCAATTCTAATTTCCTCTCCAATGTATTTGCCAAATTCCCTAAGGTGTTCAGACAACAATACACACTTATTGCAACCAACTTCAACATTTGAAGATATATTTTCAATGTTGTTGGACCCAAAGTTCGAGCTGTTTGAACCCAGATTTTGATACTTGCTACAACCACCTTCAGCCTCACGGTTCTTTTTAGCAATTTTATGAAGCATTGCTATTACTCTCGGATCATCAAATTCATCATCCCATATGAACAAATTGCAGTGGTCATCGTTCTACACAAAAACAAAATCAATTCACACTATTTAAAAGGATTTTCCATATCAAAAACAAAATCAATCGAATATGCTAACTTACCTCCCAAAAATTCATGCATCTCCAAAATTCCCTCTCGGATTTTCGTCTGTGTTTGATACCCACAATTTCATAAAAGCATTGCATCCACATTTGGGTTTGTTCCTTCCATTAGAGACCCCAACAGAAGATGCTTTGCTTCCTACCATTTCAGTAACCCTAATTCTGGACAAGGTAACCGATTCAAAATCTGAAAGAGGAGGACAAAGGAAGTGAAATAAACGGCGATAAGAGAAAGAAGATAAGTGAAAGGAACGAAGAGAAGAGAAAGAACAGCAGAACAGAAAGGAACGAAGAAGAGAAGAAGAGAAAGAATTCGATTTGGAGAAGAAGAGAAGAAGAGAGAAGAACTATGTATTTAAGGATTTCTATTTACTTTTTAAAATTAAAATTACCCTTTTAAAAAATGAATTAAAAACAATTAATAAAAAAAATTTGTATTTTCAAAATTTTAATTTTTAAAATTTTTAATGACATGTAACAATTATTTAATGACGTGGCATAAAAAAAATTAAAAAGAAAAAGCCACGTCGAAGATTCTGCTGACTCAACGGGCTTAGGGGGCAAACCTGAAGAATCTTGATTTTGCGAGGACGGAATCTAAAAATAAAAATTACAGGGGAAAAACCAAAAGTGGTGTATATTACAAGAGGGTAAAGGCCTATTAACCCAAGAAAATATGATGTTTTGAGATGACTTTTTCTCCTTCCAATTATACCCATAAAAAAATTTAAATATAAGAATGTTATTTTATTTGTTTCATTCAAAAGGATAAGAATGTACTTTTTTTTTCAAAAGATAAGAATGTGCATTATTTGTTATATTTTTTGAAAGATATTATATTTGTTATATTGTTGATATCATTTAAAAAGATAAATATAGTTTGTTACAATATGAAAGTGTAAAATATATATTATCTTGGCTAAAATGCATTTTGATCTTCCTATTTTTAAATTTGTGAACTTTTGATACCCGTATTTTTTAAACCACCGTTTTGATCTCCTATTTATAAAGTCAATGAAAATTTATGATCCCCCTCTTCTTTGAATGATATGCTATACTCATAATGACGTGAATCTTATGTGATATTATCTGCATACGGTACATCATTTAACATATCGGCTCTGTTTGGTAAAAATAGGTGATAGCTGATAAACTAGTTGATAGTTGATAGCTGATAGTTTCTAACTGATGACTGATAGCTTATAAGCTAATTGAAATGTTTAGTAAAATTAGCGGATCAACTAGCTGATAAATATAAATTGACATAAAAGGACATTCTTAATTCATAATAAACTTTATATCAATTAATATTTTTAAATATTTCATAAATAAATTTTTAATTGAAGATATATTTTATATATTATTAAAGTAATTTTCGGTAAAGTTTTATTTTCAGTATATTTCATTTCATTCCTAAAAAATGTTCATTTCATTTCAATTTTTATACTTATAAAAATAAATTATGCAGTTTATTTTAAAAACAAAATTAAGTTGTCTATACATACCTGAAGTAGCTGAACATTCTTTCATAAATGACATAAAAAATTATATTTTTCATAAGTCATACTAATGCAAATTGTACCCAAAAAAAACGGAATCAACCGGATATAAAATTCAGTTATAAGGAACGTACATGCAAGTATGCAACCAGTATTTCTTTTGTCCAAAAAAAAATGTAACAATTGCAAAATGAAACTAAATAAATTACTCACCGAAAATCTTTTGCATTCTAATCCGGCCCTAGTTTTTTAGTGAGAGAAACTCCAACTTCTTTCTAAACTTTCTTTCTCTTTTGTTCATCGAAGAATTGTGGTTTTAGGTCATTTTTGACCTAGAATCACCCCTCTACATCTTATTTCCCTTTTTTTTTTCAATTTAAATAAGTGGTTTTCACATATATCAAGTTTTTTCCTTGTGTTTTTTTTGATTTCGTCGTCTAAGTGCGGCGTTGTGTTGTTCGTCGTCTTGTGCAACGTTTGATTTCGTGTCTTGTCACGGTGTTCATTTAGTTCCTATTGAAAGATCGACATCAGTCCATTACAAATTCAACCAATGATTTGGGCATCAACGTTGCAGATCTGGAAGCATAGGTGTTTCGGTGACTTAGGTTTTATCATATTATTTGTAGGCATTTTGCCGTTGTATGCTATTAACGTGGGTGATGTGAGTTTGTTCGCATATTCATCCTTTACGTTTTTAGCGATGTTTGTATCTTATGTACTCTATCGATTTGAATGAATGAATATCGTTTTGTTTTTGTCAAAAAAAATATTACTCATCGAAAGTAACATGAGCGATGAAAAGATAACTGAAGGTGTAGTAATAAATAAATTATAAAGGGTAAACATGGGTTTTATTCAAAACAATAAGGGTAAAAATGGAATAAAAGATGATAAGCTATAAGCTCAAACGCTACTTGGAATAACGTCTGAAAAATAGCTTATAAGTTCTTGGTGGAAAAACATTACCAAACAGAGCTTTTTTGGTCAAACGAGTTTATAAGCTATTCATTATTCACTATAAGCTCATTTTTTTTGTCTTACCAAACAAACCCGATTTCTATATTATTTTAATTAAAATATATCATAAAATTATCATAAATTAAATAACAAATTAATATTGAATTGAAAATATGGATTGAAAATGTACATTTACACCTTTATTAGATTTCTTGACTCATATTTAAATCTCTAACTCTCTTACATTGCCAATTAATAAAATTCCCATCATCAATATCGCTTAGCTTTATGGACATCTGGGAATTGAATTAGACATCATGTCAATTTGTTATTACTGTTGTTAACACTGTTAATTTATAGAGAAAAACAAGAATCTCATGAAGCTTCTAGTTCTAGCAACATCCAACCCAACGCTTCAAATTCCAAAATCATATTTGTTCTCGTCTTCTTCAATTTGGAAATAAAAGAAAAAAAATTAGGGTTTCTAATTTTATTCCCCCAATTATTTTTTATTTCAATTTAATAATAAATTGTTATTTAATCTATGATAATTTTATGATTGTATTTTAATTAAAATAACATGGAAATGATGTGTTAAATGATGGACCATGTAGAGAATGTCACATAGTATCTACGTCATTAATGAGCATGCCACGTTATCTGAGAAGAGGGGAATCAGTAATTTTTGTTGACTTTATAAACAGGGGATCAAAACAATAGTTTTAAAAATAAGGGTATCAAAAGTTCACAAATTTAAAAATAGGGGGATCAAAATTGCATTTAAACCTATTATCTATTCCTATAATTTTAATCAAAATCATAATAATTTTAGTCAAAATTTCATTATTGTTTTTAATTTACACACATTGGCGCAATAAGAAGACGAGACAAACATGTGCATCTGTGCCTGTCTAAACACTAGTATATATAAAGGAAATACATGCTTTTGAGCTGATTTTTCAGTTCCAATTATATTCTTAAAAACATTGATTATAAGAATAATATTTTGTTGGTGTCATTCAAAAAAATATAAAATTTATATTATATTTGTTATATTGTTGATATTATTGAAAAAGATAAATGTAGTTTGTTAGAAAAAATTACACCGCCCTCCCTTGAGAACTACGATTATTAGGAACTTGATTAATCAATGGTGTTTTAAGAATAACAGACGCTATGTCCTGTCCTCACTAAAAGCTTGCCTTAGCAATTCATCATTCCAACTCTTGGAATGGTTGTTACTCAAACTATCCACAGTAAACTCACGAACGAACTGCGTACCTATTATGTTCCCATCAATGCTTTCAGCATTCAACAACCAAGGTTCACAAAAAATTGGGTTATGGCCTAAGTTGGTTGTTAAGATAACTTTTGTAAGGAAAATACCTAGCTTTAAAAAATTGGGAGACAAGAGGTTGTGGCTCCATTTGGAACTTCCACCCTTGTTTATCGTGCATGGCCAAGTTGAAAACCGATAGGTCCTTAAAACCCATGCTACCATTATTTTTATGCGTTGACAACTTTTCTCAAGACAACCAATTTATACCACGGATATTGGCACAACCATTTTTCCATAAAAACGAGTTCATCATTATTCTATGGTAGTGATGAGAGATGTTTATAAGAGGGAGGTGTAATTTTTTCTAATATATTTTGTATGAAAAATGAGGGAAGTGTATATTTTGACATAAAAGGAGAGGATAGTGTAATTTAAAGAACTCTCAGACAAGAGGAGTTTAATTTACTCTTTTTTTTTTGTCAAATAACCTAGTGGTTAAAGTTCACACAATTTAATTGTGGAGAAGACGAATACTCAAAAAATTACCCTTTATCAAATCACCTACTTTATATACAAAAAGAAGGAAATAGTTATGTTTCCCAATCCTCTTTTGATTCACCTCTACCTCAATTCTCTCCGTTTGATGTAGACAAGTGAAAATATTAGTATTTTTGTCTATCCTACCTCTCTGATATCATAACAAACCTTCCTAGAAGATAATATTTTTGTGCTGCTGAAAAATCTTCATAAAAATTAATAGTTCATAAAAATACTTCCTAGAACATACCACAAATAATCTTCATAAAAGAAAACAAAAACAGATATGGATTTCTTAAGAACATACACCAATGTATCATGATGATAGAAAGAGAAGAAAACAAATCAGATTTATAATGCAACAAATCAGATTTGTGTCTTTCCCTTCCCTCCTTACATTATGAAGTTCATCACAGAAAAAGAAATGCAAGAGAAGCAAATACTTTTATAACTACTTACATTACATTACACATGAAAGGGAAAAAGTAAAGACCGTTTCTTTTCTCATCCTATGAGTTTCTCACGCGCCTTATACAATTTAGATTATAGAATCCAAATGGCATAAACACCCTGTAAAAACCTCCAAAAACACGTTGAAATATTTCAGATTTTAAAATCCGAATAGGGGCGCGTGAGAAACATACAAGGTGGGAAAAGTAACAGCCAAAAGAAAAAAGCATTTCTATTTGTCAACTTGGTTAAGTTTTCCCAAACCATCACAACGAGCACAAACAATTTGAGTTTGATCCTTTCTTGCTGCATTTGCTCTTAATGTCACCCCACCTTTCCTAACAAACCCTGCTCCATCACATTCTGGGCATCTGATACAATGTTCCAATAATAACATATCATTAACAAACAGCAAGGACATAGTTACATTTTTTTTTTACATGTTTAAACCATTCCAAACAAGAATCAATGGAAATAAACATGCACTTGAAGAAAAAAAAAACTAGGACAAAATATTCCCTAGATTAAAAAACTTATTTCAAGATATATAGTTAATAAGATTAAGAATTTAAGGAGCCGTTCATGATGGTTAAAAGTTATTGTTTTTGAAGGTTAAATTTGAAAACAAAACATGTTTGGATAAAATGAATTTGAATTTGTTTTTTACTTAATTTAAAAATAGGTTTCACTTAAATCTTAAAACCACAAAAATAGGTTTATAATTCTTGTATTTATTTTAACGTTAACATGTTACCACCAACGTTGGATGACCGCCAACGACCAACACTATGACCACCACGCCAACCACTTCTTCGATCACCACCGACCAAGTCAACCATCACTCTAACTGCCTTATATATCCTCTAACCACCACCAACCACCACTATGACGCCACATATACTCTGATCACCACTGCGACCACGATTGACAACCATTCAAAACTACTATGACTAATGACCATCGATCAATTACCACTCCGACCGTTGTAGTCACTGTTTGCTATTCACCACTCCGATAGTTGTCTAATACCTCCTCCAATAGCCACCAATTTCAACCACTATTATTAAGATTATCATTAAATAAAATCATAAATTTTTATATTGGGTAAATTCATAAAGAGAATTGTTTAATTCAATTAAAAAAAACCTTAAACTCAACTTATATCTAAATTCGAAACTAAAAACCGAAATCAGATTTTTTTTTTTTTTAAATTTCAAAATAAAAACTTAAAATCACCCTAAACCTAAATTTTTACAATAAAGTAGTGGATTGATACCTAAATCAATAAAAACATCTGTCAAGCTAAAACTATACTTATCTATGGAAATGTCTTCACAAATGTTAATTAATGATTTTTGTGTATATAACTAGGACAAGTTGAACTATTTTTAAGAATCAGAGACAAAATATAATAAATTAATTTCTGATTTTTGCATCTCTAATACTTCTGAGAAAATTAATGATAAGTTACATTTTTTTCCATCTCTAATTTCTATTTACAATTCTTTTCTTTTTTTTTTATTAAAATACCTATCCAAAAAAAGCTTAGGCTTCAAATTATGATCGTTTCCATTCCTAGTATAATTTGCTCACATTATTAAAAATCATAATACAACAAAAGATTAAAAAATTTAAAGATCATGAAACATTTAAAGCTATGAATGAAATGAAAATATAAAACCATGAAAATGAAACTAATGATGATGTTACTTACGTGTCTTTACGTGAGAAAATGATAGGAAATGCAGTTCCAACAAGAGCAATTCCAATAGCACCAGCAACAAGATAAAGAGTACCATCAGAAGATACATCTCCAACTGCTGAAACAACAACCGATGAAGATCTCTTCTGATTATTATTAAGAATCTTGTTACATGACACATTTGTTGAGCCTCCAAATGAGAGTTTAGTGTTGTTGGAAATTGTAACATTGGGAATTATTGTGTTCAAGGTCATGGATGCCATGTTTCTAATACAATGTAACCAAAAAAATTGAACAAAGTGAGAGAACTAAGAATTAAGAATGAACAATTGTTGTTTTTTTTGTTAAGTTATTGTTGGATTGGATATTAACATGACACGTGGCATGGTTTTGTAAGTAGATTATGGTTTGAAAATTATTTGGATAAGGCCATGTCATATATTTCAAGATTTTTCAAGTTTTATGGATAAGACAGAGTGTACAATCTATGTTTTATTGAGAAAAAGGATTTCAAGTTTCAACCATGTGAAAAATGGAGCAAGATAGGAGGAATAGGAGTGCTTTATAAGGTTACATCTCTATTAGGATTTAGATCTTTACAATTGTAAATAAAACTTGAATGAGTTATGTAAATGATCTTACCATTAAAATGAGAGCATTGCTAAATATTACCAACCAATTTACACAAGAAAGGTAGGAATGTGTCTTGTAACCGTTTAAAAAAATATATAAAATCACTAAATCTGACTTGGACCGAAATCAGATCCATCTATTGTTGAAAGTTAATGACTATGATGATCGTCTTTCAATTGATTAGGAAAATAATAATTGAGTGACTTTGAGATATGGTTACTTTAATGTATTTTAGATGAATGATTAAAATAAATTATTTTGATGAGAGAAAATTATTTGTTAGGAAAAAGATAAAGATAAAGTCACCAAACACAAAGTCACATAAGTGTAACCCGAATGATCATTAGCCTTTAAATGATAGAAAAACATCCAACCAAAATAGCATAACATATAGGATCATTTTAAATTCTGAGGTGTCTAAAGAGCAATTTTCAATTGTGTGGGTTGAAAACATTAACGCAACCCAATGAATAGTGGTCCATGACTGATATACACCTATTTTGCAATTCATACTTGACAGAACATATGAAAGTATTATTTTTGAAAGGAAATATATGAAAATATTATTGTCACTCAGTAGTCCACGTGAGCATAGTTTAGTTGGTAGAGACATGCATTGTTATATGACGATGCTGGGGTTTGAACAAAAAGAAAATGTGAATTCTAGTCACTGTGCTACTAGACTAAAAAAAAAAAATTGTCACTCTGTAGTATTTCATGTTTATAATTAAATATTTTTTACTGGAATTTATAATTAAATTATTAAATTGTTATTTTTTTAAAAGGATTAAATTGTTATTTTTAATATATCCATAATTTACATGTTTAAATTATAGATTGTTTTTAGAAGTGAGAATAGAAATTTTCTACCACTTATGACATGAAATTCTGAATTATATAGTTCAATATCTTGTTTGGGTTTTCGTTTACAGTCTATTTTGAGAAAATTGCTCTTTGGACATCTATCAATTGCTCGTAGACACCTCAAATTACCTAAACTACTCGCAACGGTAATTAGTTATCGTTTGAGAAACTTTTTAAATCAGTTGCATTGATTTAAAAAGGGATCTAACCAATTTAAAAGTGTGGAACAATAATTAACTACCGTTTTGAAGGGAATGGTGGTTAATTACCATTCAACAAATGATAATAGTTGTTTATGATCAATTGTTGTGTGCCTAAAGTATCTTATCATTCGGTCATATGTTGACTACTTCTTATCGCATCTCCACCTTATCATGCACCTTCTTTTTTTTCTATTCTGCACTTGTTTGAATTATATAATACAAATTTAATAATACGCTTCAAATTAAAAAAAAAATCGAACAATTTCAATATATAAGTTAACCTCAGACTCCTTTCCTCATTTCTCCATTTTTGTATTTTGCCCTAAACAAAACAAAAAACAAAAACAAATTTTGCTACATTGTGCCATATTTCAAGTGAAGTTGCTTGAATCCATCACTTTTGTGACCTTTCCCAACACTAAATAAGAGATTAGCCTCCATTTGTTCAATCAGTGGATTTTTTTTTTCTTCTTCTCGGTATTGGTCATGTTCAGGTTTGAGAATTTGAAACATAATTTTCAGCATTTCAACTTCAAAAAGCCAACATAGGCTAAAGATTGTTGAATTTTGATTAACTCAAAATTTCAATCATCATTTTAATTTATCAATATATTTGTGATTGTTCCAGATATGGATGCACAACTCGGCCTCCTTAGTGGAAATAGGATGAGCACGCCAATCGTGACAGACCCGAACCGTCACTTGGGACAAAGTTTTATCATGTACCTAACGCTAAAGCCGAGTCAAAGAATAGGTACATGATCCCCAACATGAGGAAGTTAAGCAGCCAAAGGCACCATGACAACCTTAGGGTTCATATCCTGGTGACCCAAAGGGCATGTGAGTCCTTTCCTTGTATTCACACCACATGGCCAAATACATATGGGAGGAAGATGTTAGAATCGTCAAACTTTAGCTATTTGTATATGGTTTTTTTTATTTAATCTAAATTATTCTTTCTTTTTTGTAATTTGTTCCAAAATTTTTTTTAATGTATTTGTTTTATTATTTATTTTAATTTATTAGATGCTTACTAGAGAACGCTGATTGGGAGATGGATGAAAGAATGGGGATAATGTGTGGTTCATCTTCCTGGCGTGTGAGCTTAAGTGGGTGATGTGGTAAATATTGATGATGGTATAAATATTTTAACACTTATGGGGTGTTGGGGCCAAGGATTTTAAGGAAGGATACATGGAGAATCGACACCCGCGTGCTAACATGTTTACATCTCTTAAAGGTCTAACTGTCACAAACCCTTATCGAGAGGACCTGAATCGGTTGTTAGTGAATGATCACATCTTTTAACCTTACGTCGCTCGCTAAAACACACATTCATTCTAGAACATCAACGTCTAATCTGGTTGGATCAAATATCAACCTCGCAAGGTAGGGTATTATTTGGAACGCATGTTGCGAAAGTTTGGATTTGTCCAGACCATTCCTAAACATCCAATTGTCTCTCCTTCACCCTTGGCAATTGGACCATATACTTTTTTATGCCTATGCCAATTTTCTTGACTATGTGTTGGTCGCAAAGAACCTAGGAGATCTTGTATTTTACGGGTGGAATACAACAATGTGTTACATAAGGTAGTAGCTGAGGATATCACATTTGTATGTGCTGCCCACACCTTCGGGAAACCCTCCTAGACCAGCTAAAGATGAGACACAAGTAGATATTGCGGTTGAAGAGGCGGGGAACTCGGTTGCATACTTGGTCGAATGGACATGCCAAATCTGGATGTTAGTAATTACATTACTGATGACATCTCATCATATTGTATCTTTAGTTGTGTTTTGGAGTCTTTTTCTATTCATATGAACATAATATATATGGATTAGAATACGTTAATCATGGTTTTGGGAATGTTTTGTAATGTTCTTTTCGAGAGATTGTAACTCTATTTCTTCCTAATCATTAAACTTCATATGTGTTTTGAGTCTTTTATGATCTACATCATTTAATTGAGCAAAGCAAGACATTTCATAAAAGTAATGAAAGCTTAAGAATCAAGTCACTTCATAAAAGTAGTGCAGCACACTCTAAGATCTCAAGTTAATATCATAAAATCAACCTTAATGGATTATTTGAATGCAACACACTTCAAGATCTCAAGTCAATATCATAAGATCAACCTTCCTTAAATGCAACACACTTCAAGATCTCATGTCAATACCACAAGGTCAAACTTAATGGATTAAATTGCAAAAATATTTGATATACACCAAGACACAAATTTGAAACTGCAATTTCATACTTCTGAGCACCGAGATTTGCCGATAGACTTTTAAAAAAATATTGTTTCTTTGCCTTTTTAACAACTTGTGGTGCATGAAGCTTTCTAGCTATCTTTTTCCCTAGCCAAAAATACTCTACGATTTCAATGCCTATTATGCTAATTTGACACGATGATTAGCAAGCTTAATTAGCAGAATATATATAAAGTATATGCGGTTCCAAATTCGTGGTAGGTAGTGACTATTTTACTCCACAAGTTGCAGACCATTCCCCTAAAATAAGGAAAGAAACAAGAAATCAATGGTTACTCTCTTATGTATAATTTTATTTCGTACTCTTGGAATATTAATTTTATGAAATAGTGGCATAAACTAAAGCGAAATTGAATAAGTCAAATTTTTCCTTGCTGTTTTATGTACCATATAACCTTTTGTTCATTATTTTTATTAATAGTGGATATAAAAGTATAAATAAATTAATAATATACTTGATGATCTTTAATTTCAGTGAAGCATATATATAAGTTTTATGACTTGTGTTGAATATGTTTGCTAAATCTTGCATATGATCATCTGCATCTCATTGATCTACAATCACTTCAAGCATAATATAAAGCTTGCATATAAAGAAATTCAAAAGAATTTTGCTGCATTTGATTATTTTTGTAACCTTGCTCTAAGCCGCCAAACCCAATTAAGCCATGACCATATATTAATCTTATTGATTATTAATTTATTATTAATTAATTAAAAATAAGCACTATAAGACCGACTAATCAAACTGTTGGATTATGGTTTCCTACTTGATTATGGTTTCTTACATGACAAACTATTTGGCATATATTATTTAGAGAAAATGGCTCTTAAGACATAGGTAGGTGTATTTCGTAAATAAACAAAAACTTAGATAGGTGTATGCATGTTTATATGTTCTTTTTTAGGGAAGTTGGTGACTAATCCACTCATGCATTACTTGTATTTGGAGTTAATGTTTTGAATCAATGAGTTTTGAGTATGTCTTATACTCTTTTCAATTTATTTATTTTTGGAGAGTCTTTTCATATGTTTGTTGTCAAAATAAAGATTTTGAAGAACGTCGGCAATATTTTTAAATGATTAATTATGCAAAATATTTTTATAAATTTTATTTCATTAATATATTTCTTTTATTATCCGTAACTCTGACACTATGTCATGTGATGTTTAGTTAGCTACTTTGATGCAATTTTAGTAGAGTTCAAGTAGTTTTGGATGTTTTGAAGCCGGAAAAGAAAGAAAATCAAGAATCAAAGACGGTAAAAATTAAATCACGACATTAAGGAATCATGCTACAATTTTAGGGAATTTTGAGCATTTTAATTCACAAAATGAGTAAATCGTGACACGATTTGAAGGGCATCAGATCTGGAATTTGAATTTAATGAGAAACTGTGGCACGACCTCACCAGATCGTGAGATGATTTTGGCATTAGAGAAACACATCTATAAAACTCCAACTTCATTTCAGAGCAAGGGCTCGGAGCTTTAGGAGATTGAAGACACATTTTAAGTTGAGGATTGCCGAATTTGTGTTGGCTTGCCATCCAACTCATAGTTAGTCACAATTTCATGTAATGTTGTTTTCTTTTACATTAGTTATTTGTGTTTTAGTCATGAGTAGCTAAACTTCTTGTGATTAGATCTAAGATGATTTTGTTCTAGCTGTTTGAATCATGTAGACTGTGAAACTTTATTCAATACAATTGCAATTCTAGTCTTTATTCAGTATAACTTGTGTTTAATGTTTTTTTTTTATCTTGATCACATATGAAATAAACTCAACGATCAATTGACTATTAGCCTTAGTTGTTGACTTAGATCTAGTTATATTGTACAATCAAACGGGTCACTTTAGATATACCAGAGTGTTAGATTATGATTATAAATTAACATTCAATCAAACCTTCGAAGATTATAGACTCACCAAAGAGATTAGGGGGCTCTAATCTTATATGAGGGCCCTAAGTTAAGATATTGATTAGAGCTATTTATTATAATTATAGTAAACTAGAAGAACAACCGTAAGGTTTAGGTGCAAATTTACTAAACAGTGATGAATAATTGATTCGAAAGACCCAATCATATTTCTATAAAAAAAAATTCAAACTTATTGAGATTTTGCTATTTAATTTATGATGGTGAAACCGACTATTTTTCTTGTGCAACTCCAACCCCAACCATTTAACTTATTCACGTTAGTCTTATTTGTGATTTGATATTGTTAGCGTAAATGTTGTATAGATGTATGCAATCGCATTTTGCTATTTAACTTATTCACTTTAGTCTCATTTGTGATTTGATATTGTTAGTGTAAATGTTGTATAGATGTATGCAATCGTATTTTACTATATAGATATGATTGGATGCTAATTTTTTGTATATTGACATTGCATATCAAAATATTTTAAGAGTAAATGTAATATTTTTTACTATGATGTTAGTTATTTAGGGAAAAGATAACTGTAGAGTCGTATATGCTCAATTATTTCCTAAGTATGAGTCCCCATGGTTGTTTGGTTTGAAGTTTGTTGATGGTCAGGGGTGCATTTCTGGTGTGACATTTTGTTATTTGGGCTGTTTGGAAATTGAAGAATTGTTGTATTTTCTCTATAATCAATAATTGTTACTTTGGTTGTTAATAAAGAATTTGCATATCAATTAAATCCCGTAAAAAGTGAGTGAGTGATGGAAACAACTTTTAGGTGTAGTATACATGTTATTAGCTATATGGAGCACGTCTCAAGTGAATAAAGATCAATCTTTTAAGCCTTAATTAGGATATATACTAAAACAAATTAATCTATTGCAGCAATCAACTGTATCTAAACAAGAAAGTAGAGCATAAAAGTTTAGTGAGTTCAAAAGTAAGTTAGTGATGGAAACAGCTTTTAAGGTATTGGGTAACCAAAATCTTCACTAAAGTTAAAGCCCCTAGTTTTTCAGCCTCAAAACAAACTTTATATGCATAAATAAATGAAAATGGTTACGCTATAATCCAAGAAATAGAGGTGAATAGTTTTCACACAAAAATAGTTTGATAACTATGCATATATTGCAACATACATTCTTTTTCAAAACAACAACATCAACAACAACCAAGCATTTTTCCACTAAGTGGAGTCAACTACATAGATCAAATTACGTCATAGTGTTCTATCATAAACCATATTTGAATTTAACTCATTGATCTCTAAATCTTTTTTAATGGTTTCTCTAATAGTTTTCCTAGGTCTCTATCTACCTATTTTAACCTGACTCTCTTCCATTTGATCTACTCTTCTTACGAAAGCATCTACGGGTCTTCTCTCTACATGTCCAAACCATCTAAGCCTATTTTCTACTATAGGCGCTACCCCATTATCTCTCTAATGGTGTCATTTCTAATCTTATCCCGTCTAGTTTTACCACTCATCCAGCGCAACATCCTCATCTCCGCTACACTTACTTGATTATCATGTTGGCTCTTAACTGCCCAACACTTTGTACCATACAACACCGATGGTCTGACTGTTGTCCGATAGAACTTTCCTTTCAACTTAAGTGGTACTTTCTTATCACACAAAACATGTGAGGCTCTTCTCCATTTCAACCACCCAACTTGAATATGATGAGTTACATCGGCTTCTATTTCTCCGTCATTTTGTACTACGGATCCAAGATATTTAAACCATGTAACTTGGGGTTTGGTATGATCTCCAACTTTCACCTCCAAGGTAGACCTACTTCTCCTTTTGTTGAAGTTACATTTTATATACTTTGTCTTGCTTCTACTCAGGCGGAAACCATACGCTTCTAAGGCTTGTCTCCAAGTCTCTAGCCTCCCATTCAATTCCAACCTCGACTCACCAAGCAAGACTACATCATCCGCAAAAAGCATGCATCTCAGTTCTAACTCTTGGATGTGTTCCGTCAGTACATCCAAAACTAAAGTAAAAAGATAAGGACTGACGGTTGACCCTTGGTACAATCCTATGGTTATGAGAAAATCTTCGGTAGCCCCATCCTGCGTCCTCACACTAGTTGAATCTCCCTCGTACATATCCTTGATAGCTCTAATATAGGCAATACTAACCCCTTTCTTCTCCAGGGCTTTCCACAAAATCTCTCTAGGCACTCTATCATACATCTTCTCCAAATCAATGAAAACTAAGTGTAAGTCTTTTTTATCCGTCTGATATCGCTCCATCACAGGTCGAAGTAAGTAGATCGCTTCCATAGTCGACCTCCCAAGCATAAAACCAAATTGATTATCCGTAACTCGAGTCTCTTTTCTTAGTCTTCGTTCAATCACCTTTTCCCATAACTTCATGGTATGACTCATTAGCTTAATTTCCCTATAATTCACGTAATTCTGTATATCCCCTTGTTCTTATAGATTGGAATTAGAGTGTTTCTTCTCCACTCATCTGACATTTTCTTCGTCCTCATAATCTCGTTAAAAAGTTTTGTGAGCCACACAATTCCTCTATCGTCGAGACTTTTCCACACTTCGATAGGTATGTTGTTCGGCCCAACTGTTTTGCCATTACTCATCCTTTTCAACACTTCTCTTACCTCGTGCTCTTGAATCCTTCGATAATAGTTATAGTTTCGGTCCTCCTCTTCGAAAGAGGCTAAGAAGGCGGTGATCGAAGCGAGAACTCAAGCATTTGAAGGATTATACCAATCTTTAGGTACCAAGGAGGGAGAGAAATCTATATATAAGCTTTTTAAGGGACGAGAAAGAAAGACAAGAGACCTGGATCAAGTAAAGTGTATTAAGGACGGAAAGGAAAGAGTTTTGGTTCAGAAAAGAGATATTAAGGATTCTTTTTTCAAAGAAGGTCAATCATATTTTGCCATGATATCATATTGTACCTTTTCTTTTAGGAAATCGTATGGTGCATTATTAATGCATATATATAGTAATTTAATTTTAAAATACTTCAAAAAAAAATGTGTGCACATTTTGCTTATCATCCTCACATAATGGATGCCAAAGGGATTTAGATTCTTTATAGTTGAGACAAACTATACATGCACACAATTACGTGATCTTAAACAATTGACTCAAATTCTGACTTTACAAAACAAATTCAAAATGTGAAGTTAAAATTTGAATACTTCAATCAAGATAAGAGAGTCTTGGAATTCTCACCTTGTGAATATGTGACTGAATGCAATCATTTTTAATTTCAAATACCCAACAAAATTCTTATCAAGTGATTTTTGTATAGAAAACCTTAATTGAGTTAAATAATGTCAAATTGCAATTTGCATCCAACAATTATTATTGTTATTATTTACATAAGACCATCAAATATTTTTTTAGTGGTATCCTTCCCATAAAGCTAAATCTAGAGAGGAATATATATAGGGAAAAATCATCACCCTAAGTTAATTTTTTTTGTTGGTATAATCACCCTAAGTCAATGTACTACATCCCATTTGAATTAGTTATAAAATTTGGTCCAACTACAAATGAAATTTATTTTTGGTGCAGGCCGTCAAGTTTAAGCCAAAGAAAACCAACCAGACCACGTTGGTCTCCACATGGGGTCCTCATACTAAAATGCAATTAATCCCACCAAAAAGAGAGTGACTCTTATATTCTCTCACATGTCATACATTACACACACTTGCAACTAAGTGCAAGTTTATTGCATAATGATTAAACAAATGGTTGTCATTAGGTTGGGTGGTTTGTTTCTACAATATTAAAACATTCTTGATTTGAAGGCGTGGTAGTGATGGTGGGAGAATCCGCAGCATGTCCCTTCATAGCTCATAGAACCCAACAACGATAATGACCTATCCATTATCTTTCATTGTGATCACATTTCACATCATTTCTTAAAACATTTTTTTTTTGTCTAATTGGTCTCCTGAATGATAATGACGTTTATATATATAGTGATAATACAATATTTCCTGTACATATTTGAAATACAATTTAGTTTTTTTATAGGGTTAATAGGTTTTCACCCCCTCCTATTTGGGGGACTTTTGATTTACCCCCTATGGAAAAAAAACTTGGAGATTCTCCTCTATAAAATAAAGACTTTTTGGTTTACCCCTCCACAGCCAACAATCAGCATCTGACTGGATAAATTTGATGATGTGACGTGCTGACATGATATTTTTTAATTTTCATGTGGCATAATTTTAAAAAAAATAAAAAAAACAAATTTTTTTATAAACCCAAAAAATCTTTTTATTTCGAAAAAATCTGAAATTTTTTAATTTCTATTTTTTATTTCGATAATTAAATTTCAAAACTTTTAAATATCTTCTTAATTTAAAAAAAATCTGAACGTTTTTAAAATTTTGGGGTTTTTTTCAAAATTTAAAAAATTAGAAAAAAAATCGGATTTTTTTTTAAATTATGAAGATATTTAAAAGTTCTGAAATTTAATTATCAAAATAAAAAAATTGAAAAAGTTCGAAATTAAAAAAAATCTGAATGTTTTTAAAAAATCTGGGGTTTTTTTTTCAAAATATAAAAAATTAGAAAAAAATTCAGATTTTTTTTTTAAATTAAGAAGATATTTAAAAGTTCTGAAATTTAATTATCAAAAAAAAAAATAGAAAAAATTGAAATTAAATTCTGAATGTTTTTAAAAAATCTGGGTTTTTTTTCCGAAATTTAAAATATTAGAAAATAATTCTGATTTTTTCTAAATTAGGAAGATATTTAAAAGTTCTGAAATTTAATTATCAAAATAGAAATAAATCGAAATTAAAAAATCCGAATGTTTTTAAAAAATCTGGGTTTTTTTTGTCAAAATTTAGAAAATTAGAAACAAAATTCAGATTTTTTTTTAAATTATGAAGATATTTAAAAGTTTTGAATTTAGATATTTCAGAATTAATTCAAAAAACCCAGATTTTAAATATCTTCTTAATTTAAAAAAAAATCTTCTTAATTTAAATTTAGAAAAAAAAAACCCAAAATTTTAAAAACATTCAGATTCTTTTTAAATTAAGAAGATATTTAAAAGTTTTGAAATTTAATTATCAAAATAAAAAAATAGAAAAATATCAAAATTAAAAAATTTCAGATTTTTTCAAAATAAAAAGATTTTTTGGGTTTATAAAAAAAAATCTGTTTTTTAATTTTTTTTTAAATTATGCCACGTGGAAATTAAAAAATATCATGTCATCACGCCACATCATCAAATTTATCCAGTCAGATGCTGACCGTTGGCTGTGGGGGATAAACCAAAGAATCTTTATTTTACAGGGGGGAATCTCCAAGTTTTTTCTTCATAGGGGGTAAACCAAAAGTCCCCCAAATGGCAGGGGGTTCTCCAAGTTTTTTTCTTCATAGGGGGTAAACCAAAAGTCCCCCAAATAGCAGGGGGTAAAAGTTTATTAACCCTTTTTTATATAAATAATTTTATCTTGTATGATGACTATCAATTTGATTTTCATATACCCCATCAATTCAAGAGGCACGTTTCTAAGATTTTGATAACCTATAATGAACCTACAATTTGGTCTATACCTAATAAGTATATAAAAAAATTAAATTTCTAAAGTGTGAAAATAATTTGCTTGAAAATGATAGTTTTTATTACGTTAAAAAATAATCAATAAATCACACGACTTCATAGAAAAAAAACCATTGAATTTTTTATAAAATATTAAAATTCCCATACATAACAACTTCTACGAGCATCGCTAGATACAAAGTTACTAATAATTGTGTCTACATCAATATGCTCTATTATTTTTCTCAACATATTTTGTGACATTGACAATCTCAAGTAGTTTTTCAGTAAGTTTAACTTCGAAGAACTTCTTTTTGCAGATGCAATAGTCATAGATATAATTAACTGAATTCGATAATCAATTGAAACGTTTGAATTACAATCTATGGCTTCGACAAACTCAAAAATTTCAAATGCTGACATCAATGCATCTGACAAAGACATTTGTAACACTTTTAATTCAGAAAAAGAAGACTATTCAAATCAACATCTGATGACAAATCCTTATTTTTTATTTATTTATAAAAGCACTAAATCATTAAAAGAGAGGAGAAGCCTAAACCGAGTACAACAAAATTACAAGCAGGTCATTATAGAATCTGACAAACTAGAACAATCTCTAGAGAGCAAAAGTGCCTAAAAATAAAGGAGAATCATTCCACCATTGAGAAGTAAAGCTAGGTAACCCAAGACCATTCTTTATCAAAGCGCCAGCCACTTGGTTCCCCTCCCTAGGAATATGAGTACAAATAATGTTAATTTTCTTAGCCAATTTCTTACAATTGTTCCAACGGGTGCGGAGAAAACATAGCTTTAAAATTTGTGTAAGATTGTTTTTTTAATAACAATTATCCAATGATTTGAACATTTTTAATGGACCCCTATTTTATTTTATTTTTTTAAACCCCCAATTTTTAATTTATTTTTTTAAGGTCTAAAATGACCGCCCTCTTCTTCCTACCTCAAATACGGTCATGGAATTCACATAACCTTAAGCCCATCTGAAAATTAGGGCCGGATTGGAATCCAAAGAACTTAACTTGACTCCATTGGATTGAATATTGCTTCAAAACTTATCAATCCGACTGAAACATGACTCTCGTTTAAAAAGAATACAAATTAAATATTTATGATTCTTTCATGCTAGCTACATGATCCAATTAACTCACATTTTCTTGCAATCATTCTTTCCGTGATGAATTTGACCCAAATTATTTCCACTTTTTACTATAATTTTTTCGTATATGTGTATATTTGTTTAAATGTTACTTTCCTGGAGCTTGTGGTTGTTCTCTTAAGACTATTGGTCGTATTATCATACACACAAGACATTTGTTTGATACTTTAAGCCTTTTTCAAGCCACTCTAATTTATTATTATATACTATTCTAAAATCCTTTGAGCCTCCATGCAATAATTTCAAGCCACTCTAATTTATTATTATATACTATTCTAAAACCCTTTGAGCTTTCATGCAATAGCCACTCTAATTTATTATTATATACTATTCTAAAACATTTTGAGACTTCATGAAATAGTTTGCGGTGGGAAATTAGTAGAACTTGGTTATGAATGAAAAAAATATAGAAATGAAAAAGTGAAAAATGTTGACCGAATCATCAAAAAAATTAGTCTAAAAAAAGAGAGCCAATTTTCAAAAAGTTTGGCTCATAAAAAAACAGAGAAAAACAAAGTAGTTCTACTAGTACCAATTGATTTTTTGGCACAAAGATGAAAATTAAGGAGAATGTTCTATTGTTTAGTGAATTCATAGTGAATCTAACTCAAAATTGCTTGGTAGCCTACTTTTCCAAATATATGTCAACTATAATATCATCTGCCTTATAACCTTGAAAAGACCTATAAAGTGTGTGTGATAAATAATTGACTTTGAATATCTGTTCATAATTGCTTCATGTTCATAGCAAGATGCATTAACATGTTAACTGTATGGAAAAATGTCGTGACCATCCCACTGACTTTAGGAAGATACATAGTGGAGTTGAGTATGGTTTTGAGGATAATTATCTTCTCTAAGTCTGTCATGTTTAAGCGAAAGTGGTAAGTTAGTCCGACTTGTAAGTGGAAAAAACAATGATCTGACTTCTTGATATTTTGTTACTTGGGGATAAGCAATTATTTAAGTTTGAGGTTGTGATGACAAAGGGTCATATGATGGTTTAGGCCATGTCTTGAGTTATTTAATAAGCATTTGAAAACAATTTCGATGTAATTTAGAGGAGTTGGTCATGGTTTGAGGAACATTTTGTATTGTTTTCATTCAAGTTGTTGTAATTCAATTTCTTCCCTAATCATGCAACTCCATAGGTGTTTTTGAGTCTTTTTATTGATAAATTATGACATTCGACAAAACAAGACACTGCATGGGTGATTATGGAAATTGAAGAATATGAAGATCAATGCATCTTGGAAAGTTTTTGAAGACAATACAAGTTGAAGAAATTTCATCACAAGTATGAAGGCGTTTCAAGACAAAAAAACACTCAAAGAAGGACGAAAAACTGTGAAATTTACCCTTAGAGATTGTCCAAAGCACCCTAGGCGCAGGGCACTGTTGGAACAAGGGTGTTTCACAAGTCACCTATTGAGTTTTGACAATAACAAGGTATTAAAAATAATCAATTGGATATGCTAAACAATTTGTTCA
>Ga0315914_1002735_pt1 | contig 26912 bp, 17 predicted proteins | sample MpolenodulesMG_FD_203920 | JGI IMG/M metagenome (GOLD analysis project Ga0315914, IMG submission 203920) | Medicago polymorpha root nodule microbial communities from Los Angeles, California, United States - elongated nodules | ecosystem: Host-associated > Plants > Roots > Nodule | place: USA...
GCTGACCGAAATCCATTGATAAGCCAATTAGCCCTATCTGTCCTTCCCTTCTTCTCATTTGGTGACATTATATCATTAAAATCACCTAAGATACACCAAGGCAAGTCAGATACAAGTGCTAATTGTCATAGAAAATTCCACGCTTCCCTATGTCCTCCACTCTCCGAAAAACCATAGTAACCTGTCACCCTCCACTTTCTTTGACCATTATCTTGAAGAATAGCATCAATGTGATTTTGGGAAAAATTTAGAATAGAACAACTCACATTCAAATTCCAATAAAGGACCAATCCACCACTACGACCTTGACGATTGACAGTAAAGCAACAATCATTGAAACTGTAAATCCATCTTCCAGGCACCACACGAGTGAGTCACTTTTATTTGAAAATTGATGAAGAAGGAGGCCGAGAACAACTTACTATGGCGGCGGTTACGGTGGATTCAGACCAGCGGTAGATTATTTATTATTTCTCAATTATATCTTTAAACAAATTTTCCTATAATAATAGGAATAATAACATATTGTTGATGTCATTAAAAAAGATAAAATTTTGTATTATATTTATTATATTGTTGGTGTAATTTAAAAGGATAAACATGTTACAATTGGAAATCACAAATATTTAATCAAAATCTAACCAATTTTGTAAAAAAAATATTGTTCATAATTTCCACACGTTAACGAAATAAAAAAACGGACAATAATGTCTATCTAAATGCTAGTTTTTTTTGTGGTGGTTGATTCATTTTTTTATGGTGGATCTAAACGCTAGTTTATATAAAGGTAAATGTTATTTAATTAGTTTTTTTTTTTCTAAAATATTTTGCCATATTATCTGACTTGAACCAACTTGATTGCTCGTCACCGGGTTGGGTTGAGTTAGATTTGAAATTAAAAATAAATAAATAAACTTTTGACCTTATCCAAACCAAATGAATTTTAGCTCGGTCAGATAAAAAGGTTTGACCCCAATCTCATCTCATGTACCCCTCTTAAACCTAGGTACACATTAATTTTTTATTTTTTTTTAAATCTTCCTTCCTTGCATACAAAACAAATATTATTGAAAAAAAGAAAAGGGAAAGAACAATTATACAGAGTTTCATGAACTCAATTCATCACCAAAAAAAAAATGAGCACACAAGTCACATAGCAGATGATCCTGCTTTAATAGCATGTTAAGAATTATAAAAGAACCAAAAAAGAGAAAACTACTCCACAATAACAAACTCTTACTTTTAAGTCTAAAAGACCATGAACACTGCAATTCAATGATCTTGTGTTCTTACAGTATTGCCTACATTGAAAGTTGCAAATGAAGCATCAGACACTTCAATAGATATTCTTTAAATGTAAGTTGATCTTCATATTGCATTAGTTACAACAATATAAAGTTTGTCAAAACTAAATTGCATAACCACAGAGAAACAACGCCCCCTAGCGGTAGCACTGATAATGAGTTAGAGATCTGAATCTGTTGTAACAATCATGTGTAATCACCATTTATTCATTGATGCATTCTATTCCACAAAAAGGAAAGCTTTTTCAGCATTTCACCCATGAAATATATCTTGTTCAAGATCAACTATATCCATGCCAACACGGCATTATTGTCAACGAAGAAATGTCCAGGACATCTGACATAATCAACAACTTTCCCTCAAAGCTAAACACATGGCATGTGATGCGCCATTTGCAATTGATAAAACCTTGTGTGATCCTAATCCATCATCTTCCATCAAAAAATTGACTTCAACAGGGCACAGTTGTATCGCTGGTAGCCCAGGAACTCCCAATTGCGAATCACTGGCATTTCCCCACATGTATAATTTTCCTTTATCTGTTCAGAAACAATAAGTGCTTTTTATCAAATTTGCACTACTTTAACTTGAGAAATTGTTAAACGAAATTGATAAAAAATATAATATCAAATTCCTGACTTATATTTTCTGCCATAAAACCACAAGATAGTCTCAGACTGACATTTTATCTGAGTCAAAACCAGTCTAGCTTCTAGATCCATACTCATCACTGAAACCAGATAATGAACTTGATGCACACAATCAATTTGGTTCCAAATGTAATTGTAAATTCCTGACTCATGCCATATATTAGGCAGTGGCCACGATCAATATAGCAGTATAGTATGCAGAGTGGCTGATATACTAATAGTAGCACCAATAACCGGAAAAACCAACAAGCTTACATTGCCATGCATTTTCGAGAACCATATAAACATGCTCAAGTGAAGGATAAAAGTTATTTATGCATTGAAGTATACAAGTTTGTATATAGTAAGATATGGCAGGTGAGATGAAGCATCTTACCTGTGACAGCTGCTGATGAAGCACCCCCACAAGAAATATATATAATATGCTCATGAGCTATAGCCTCGACTAATGCTGGTATCTTCTGGTTGTCGACAGATCCATGACCCAACTGACCTTGTCCACCATGGCCCCATGAAAGCACTTTGCCGTCATCTGATACAAATGAAGATTGAAATAGTTAAAACGATACAAACCACTGGAAAGAGAAATGAAATCGTACTGCTAGCTTAAAGTCGCATGAATTTACCTGTTAATGCAAGGGAGTGATATCCTCCGCTTGCTATTTGAATTACTCGAACCTTCTCAAGGCTAGGAACTGGTCTGGGTCTCCAACCACCAATTCTATCACCTCTCCCAAGTTCATAGTTAGAATTTGCTGATAAAATGCCAACAATGTGAATTTTCCAAGATTGGAGCACTATATAAATGGATTGTGCTATTTTCTGGAAGAAAAGAAAAATCATATAAAGGAGGTGAGAATTACCTCCCCAGTTCCACAGTTGTCCTTCCTCTGTCAATGCCAGTGTGAAAAATCCCCCACAAGAAACAGCAGCAACGGGGAAAGGTAATTCTTTTACTTTGCAAGGGATACTAAGTCCACCTGCATGATCTGGTCCCCTACCAGGACCAAGGCCCAATCGACCTTCTCCTTCTTCTCGACCCCAGATATAAAGCTCCCCTACATCCAACATAATCAGTTTCAAAGTGCATACCACTATTGGAACATCTAGTTCATATTCAATACTATTGGACATTTTTGCACAAACTCAAATAAGTCACTAGAAAGAAAGAGAGAAAAAAAGTACATCCTAGACGACGATTTTAGAAGATATAAAAAATATCTCATAATAATTGGATTGGATCTTACTGTAATTTAGAATATCTTAGGATTGGTTTCTATATTCATTTTTGTTTCGTGATTGTTTCCTTATTCGAAGTCTTAATTATTTCTTTTCCCTCCTTACTTATCTAAAAGACTAAAACCCTATAACTTCAAGATGGTATCAAAGAAGTAACATCCTCCATGATTTATCTTGTCACTGTTCTGCTGCTGAGTTCCTTAAGATGGAACTCTACAATAATAATGTCTTCATCTCCAAGATTAATTTTTTCCACCAATTTTGACCACCTTTTCTCTCTAATAGTATCTTTTGTGATTGGATTTTCTACCTTCCAGCAGGTTAGAGGCCTTACATCAGTTTATCTCATTGTCATATCCTCTTTTTGGCGTCCTCAATAGCCTTTATAGCCCACAAAAACATTTTGGCCCATATCCTAGTTGCAGTTAGCCCCACCAGCCCCAACTGTACTTTTACCTTGACTGTCCCGATAATTGTTTGGCACTAGTTGTCCAATGTACAATTTGGCCCCAACTATCCCAAATGTAGTTTAGCCCTGGTATCTCTGTTGAAGTTTGGCCCTAGACATTCCAAACTAAATTTGGTCCCAGTAATTGCACATGTAATTAGACCCCAACTATCCCATTTGCAATCTGGTCCTTGTTATGTGCCATGAGCGATGTACTCCCTCCATTTTTTTTTCTTTTGATGTTTTAGGACTTCAACTATATTTCAAAATATTTCATGTTTTAGTATTTTTAATATTTTTTCTCAAGTTTACCTTGTTGAAAAACACACCATAAAACTATTAAATGAGTTGTGACCTTTGACTTATCACATGTGAATTTAATTATAAATAAGGACTTTTTTAGTCCAAAACATACAAATAATTATATACTTCAATTACTCCTTGAGACTTGTGCCAAGAGTCAAAACATCAAAAGATAAAAAACGTAGGGAGTATTAGTGATGAATTAATTGTGATTTCTCAAGCCTCCCATCGTGAGCCATTCCAATGGTTATTGCTCTTATCTAAATTCAGAAGCATATTCTAGATTAGACTTTTGCACAATGAAAAGACCACAATCATAATTCAAAGTCTTTATTCATTATCTTTCCTCGTTTCTCATAATCTTTTCTATAACCCAATAACTCCAACAAATGACAGGCAGTCCCAAGCTACCTTTCATAACTACAAGTGGCTTTGAACAGCATACTAATTTCTTTGAGGTAGAAAGTATAAACTTTTCAGATAAAAGAAAATAGGGGAATGCCAGATGAAGCAAATAAACAAATTGCATGCATTAGTTTCCGCTGACAACAGGGACAGATCTAGCTATAACAGATTGGGGGAAGCTGCCTGCACTAAATTACAGATTGTGTGCGTCTCCACTGTGTTTTCATATTTTTTAAATGTGAGTGTTGCTGTTACTGTAGTCTTTAAATATATTAAAAAAAGGGGCAGCCCAAGTGCATTAAAGCTCCCGCATACGCAGGGTCTGGGAAGGGGTCCCACCATTTTAGTATATTGTACGCAACTTTACCCTGTTTTTTACACGAGTCTTTAAATATATTAATAAAATTGCAAGAATAAATTTTAATGTGTCTTTTATTAATCGTTTTGGTTAATTTGGACTTAAAATATATTTTTTGTTAGTCAATATGATCAATAAAATTATTAACAAAAGAGACATCTTAACATTCCAATGTTACATAAATCATTAAGATTCATTTATGTCATCTTCACATATTATTACAGAAAACATTTGAACACACTCACACAGAAGTTATTGTTAGCAGAAGTTAATACAATGAGTAAAATAGGCATAAGGTACAACATAAGATAGAAATCTAAATCTGCAATTAAGCATTAAACTTATATGGCCTGTGCAAAACAATCAATTCATCTACAAATTTATTTGATGTGATTAATAAATTGCATCTGGAGAGAGAGTAAACAATGTAGTGTTAGAAGACATGGAAAAGCAATGGTTTGACATGAGACAAAAACACAATTGTAGTGATGACCGATGAGCATGACTTAAAATTTTAATAACTTCATTTTCTAACAACTCATAATTCTAAACTTGTATTTAACAGTGATAAAATGAAGTATTGGCCATCAAAATTACCTGATTCAGTTACTGCCGCAGTATGCGCTCCACTAGTAGCAATGTGTTTGATAGTTCCCTCCCAGGCCCCTTTTACCAACCTAGGGAATAGCTCCCTTGTGTATACTGCATGTCCAAGTGCTCCAAAACCACCATAACCCCTGCAAGCTTTATTTTCATCCATAGAAACTAATGTTATTCAGAGAAGAGAAAATGCAAATATAACCTGCACAAATCTTCAAACATTCATCATAAAATTACAAAAATTTCAACTCCTTGAAATAAGTCCTTTAAGTTGTGAAATATACATTTTTAACAAAACAAAAAGCAGAACTTGTTTTGAAAGTTTCACCGAAAGCTGTAATTTACATGCAATGGCTGCAAACTTTGTGGAAGGAAGTGGCAGAGCTCTGCTAGGACTAGGTGGGATGGAGTTCCTTCTCCCCCAACAACCTCCACAAAATGTTATGCTACCACTCTTCCAAATTAAATCAGTTCGTTATTAGATTGTAACAATGCTAAGGATTTGAGGTATCTACTCACAGAGAAAGAAAACGAATTCAAAAAAAGAGCCTTAGTCTACTGACAGAAAAAGAAAACGAATTGAAAAGAAAGCCTTAGTCTAATATATACTTATTTCATATGCTGAATCCAAGCTAGAAAAGAGACAAGACCAAATCCAACACTAACTTCATAACTTAGTCGGAGAAACTTATTTATTCGTGTAGTCAAAAAATGAAAGTTGGTAGAAAATTGCCGCATATGAAATAATATAAATATAAAAATTCTGCCACTCTCACTTGGTTAACATCACCCTAAATAATATAAATATAGTTGCCGCATTAAGTGCATATTTGGATACACGGGATTGGAAAAGTAATTTTTCTCTATAGAGTAGCTTTTGTGATAGGTAGAAAATTTACACAAACTTGTATATAAAAATTGCTTTTAGAATAGAAACATCTGAACATAAATCATTTCTTATCAAACTCAATTTTAAACATATAAATTCCAAACGGTGTTTCGTTATTAAACACAACACACAACCTCATTTGAAATATTAACTTATCATGATTAACTACTACCATTCTTGGTTACTGCCGCAATGATATCTTAGTTAACAATAGTATCATTCACCAATGTGTTTGGATTCACAGTGAGATTGGCAAAATCACAACATGCTACCACAATTTTAGCAAACAATGCACTTTGAAGCTTCAACAAAATCACGCTAGCGCCATGATTTTGTCAAAACTCACCGCTCCTTGAAGCATACACATACACTAAATCAATTTTAGCTCCAATTCTTCTAGCGAACATTGAACTATGTAGCACCGATATTTGGTGTCTACATGTCACTATCCTGTTTGGTGTAATGTCAGTGCAATGTCTTGTCTTGCCTGATGTCTATGCAAAATGTCAGTTTTTTTTTATTATCCGGCCTAAAAACTGACTAATTCAGAGAACCAATCCCACTGTCCACTAGCAGAGGCTCAATTGAAGCCAGATTAAAGTTTTGTATGGACTAACCAACACAACACTTGTCGCCACCCAGGATTCGATCCTGAGACCTAGACAAGACATATGCATACTCCAAGGTCCCAACTCCCAAGGCAACCCCTAGAGGCTTAGAGTGTCAGTGTTGTATCTAGTGTCTACGTGACACGCTTCGTAGACATCGAGCAATAAATACAGTATTCTAAGTTATACATTAACATACAAAAAGAGCATTAAATTAAGGTAAGCTTGAAGTGATTCTGACCATGTAAAAACTTCACCAGCAGAAGTAAGTGCAACAGAATGCAACCCACCAAGAGCAACAGACTTCACATTATCAAGATGAGGATTCAAAGTAGGAACAAACATCGAACTCTCATGACCTAACCCTAATCTCCCACCATCACCTTTACCCCAAACCCAAAGCCCACCATCAACAACCAAACAAGAATGAAAAAGCCCACACGAAATACCCACTTCCACTTCCACCCCTTTATCATTACTCCCCTCAGGCCCGCGCAAAAGCCCGGGGGTGTTGAAAAGATTGAATTTTGGAGGGAGAAGGAGGTTGGTGACTGGAGATGGGTAGAGACGAGTTTCTTCGACGCCGCCGCCGAGTTGACCGGAGGCGCCTTTGCCCCATGAGAGGAGTTGGATTGTGGTGGGGTTGGGGGTGTCTGTGGTGTAGAGTGTGGAGGTTTTTGTGGTGGTGGAGAAGGAGGAATATAAGCGGTGAGTTAGCGTCGCTATGCGGCGGCGGTGACGGTGAAGATTTGTCGCCATCATATGATAAAAGTGTTTTATTTTACAGTAATTGAGAATGTACAACTGCACAACGTGACATATGATTATAGTTAATTATGCTGATTAGTTGAATTGTGTAACATTTAGGCTGGAATGGAATGAAATAGATGTTCTTGGACATTTTATAATGGAACGAAAATGTTAAATAAAATAAAAAAATATCATATGTATTTGCTTTTTCGTTTCCTCAAAAAAAAAAACAAGAACTCAAATGCATATGATTTTATAAAGAGATGTGTCATTTGAAGAATTATTTCAACAACAACTTCTGGGACAACCATAAATTTATAAAGAAATCGGTATTAACACAGAAACTAAAACAATAATAAAAAAAGTAAGTAAAAATATAATGTGTATATGAAAGAGAAAATTGTCACAAAAATTATCAATAGTTGTACAAATATCATTTCTCTTCCATAAAACAAGCATACAATACTAGATACAGAAAAGCAACTCAAAAAAAGAAAAGCAACTCAATAATGTGAATATGAAAGAGAAAATTGTCAACGACTGTACAAATATCATTTCTCTAGTTACGAGGAATTAATTAAGGGGCGTAAAGGTAAACTCATTTATAGGCTATGTTCATGCATTTCTCTCCATTTCCTACTCATTTGCACTAGCTGAAGAACAAATACTCCCTCCTTGCTCTCTCTAGCTCTCGGCCTCCCTCGCTTTAACACTCAAATTCATTAATTCCTCACTCAAAATAAATTCAAACCAACATTAGAATCATGAACATTGAAGCTTAATACTCTTAGTGCAATAATGCAAGATTGATTCCCACCATTTTCTTCCTTTTGGCAGAGTCGTCCCTCCATTCCTCATATTGTGAGATTTTGCAACTTAGGCATGCGCAAAGGTCTTGCATGTGTGAATTGCTGAAAGATTATGGTTTGATTGATGTGTAGAAGCAAGGAACTGAAAGAAGATTTGGAATTGAATGCTTGGGTGTTAAAGATTAGATTTGGAAGCTTAGAAAGTGTCTTGAGAATCCTTAGGTAAGTTCTTTTTAGCTAGTACCCACGTGGGGGTAGATTTATGTTTGCTTTGTGTAACAGCCAGTTTTTCGTTAGAATTATTTTAGTTATTTATTATGTATGTTTATATGTGTTTATATGTGATTATTTGTCTCTGTGTGTATTTTTTTTCGAGATTAGTGGATTTTGGCTTAAGAAGGGTATTTTAGTCATTTTAGACTTAGGGGTATTTTGGTCATTTAGTGAGTAAGGGTAAATTAGTTACCTCCTTACGAGAGTTATTTTTAGTGTTTTAAGTGGGTAATTAATTTGAGACGGTAATTATTTGTTATTTTGACGGTTTAAATGTGTAGTAACTTTGGTGGATTAGTTTGTAAGAATATTGAGCCCATTAAGACAACTAGAGAATGAGCCCAATAATGTAGTGGCTATATGAGAACTGCTCTTTACCCAAAAGTTTTTGCTCATTCCCAAGTGAAATGACCACAATACCCATACGCATGTTAACTCACGTTAGTGTTAAATTTGCACAACTTAACTCACGCAACGTGACTTAAGTCACGCTAGTTTTCTTTCACCTAAAATTCACACTAACCTTGTAGTTTGTTATACATGTACTACACCTATGCCATAGGAAAACGGTGCCAACTATTCAAATAGATGTGCTGACAACAATAGCTTGCTGAATTATGAAATTAAATTACACGTGTATGCATCACAATAATTCCAAAACAAAGTTTTATGAATTTGCTGGAGGTGAAGGAATGGGCCATGTCAATTGAAGGTTGCTGTCCCACCACTACTTTTTAGTGGAATCAATAGCCATCACACATTTTCCTAGCCACACAATGTGTGAAAAAGTTGGAATATAGATGAAACAAAACCAGTGTGAGTTAACTCACGCTGAGTTTTAGTGTGTTTTTTCTACGTGACTTTAGTCACGCAGCGTGAGTTAACTCACACAAATTTAATACTAGCGTGAGTTAACTCACGCGGGGGTATTTTGGTCTTTTCACTTGGGAATGAGCAAAAACTTTTGGGTAAAGAGCAGTTCTCTGGCTATATAAACACTAGTCTTATGAGAAAATTAGGTCATTACCTTCATTCACTCATTTTTACAAAACATTTTGAGATAGAGGTAGAGAGAGAAAGGGGATCTAAAGGAGAAAAGAAGAACTAGAGAGAGAAAACTTGGGATTGGTGGCTATGAGCTAAATTGAAGCTAGAATTTGGATTCTTGAAGATTAGAGGTAAGAGGGATAGTCTCTTTTCACTAATTAAGTCATAATCTAGTATTTTCACTTATGGGTTTAAGTGCTTTTATGTTAATTGTGACTTTTTGTGATTTTGAATGATGAAATTCGTGCTCCCATTTCATGTGAAATTGTGCGTATGAAATTGATGTGTTAAAACTCATGGTTGTTGTTGTTGATAAGTTGTGTTAATGATTTTTGCTTAAATTGGTAAAAATGAAGTTGTTGTTGTTGATTGTTGATGAAACTATGAGTTTATGCTTTGAATGATGTTGTGTTATGTTATTGATGATGAATTATACTATGGGTGTTGAAGATTTCATAAGTTTATTCATGTTTGGTGTGAAGTTGTTGTTGTGTTTTGGTGAAAATGGTGAAATAAGTTGCATTGTAGTTGTGATGATTTTTAATGAGTTGAATAAATTGATTATGATGAGTTAGAGTATGTTGAATATCTATTTTTGATCATTGAGTGGTGGTGAGAAACCGTTTTGGAGGAAATTGAGATTTTGAGTAAAACTGGTTTTTGAGTGTTTTTGGAAAATAAGTAAGTTTGGGATAAGCTGTTTTGGGATGTGAAAATATGATTTTTCCGGTAAAATATGATAGAGTTAAGTGAATAGAACACATAGGCGAAAACGAAATCGAAAACGGGTTAACGGTTTGAATTTTATGAACGAAACGGTAAAATAGAAAAGTCGGGTCTGCAGCACCAAACGTCTGGCCGCTGGTTGCCAGGCCTGGGCGCAGCCAGGCAGCCTCTTCAGGAACAATAGTTTTGTTGTTTCGTGTTCGGGCGCTTCGGGGCGAATCCGGACTTCCGAAACTGATTCTTTTGATGTATTCCATTGTTGCTATGCTTTCTAAACCTTTGGAAAGATCAACTGAATTGGATTGAACTTGGTTTTGTGAATCGAATCTCACTTTTTGAAAGATGTTCAAGAATGCATAATTTTCCGAAAACTCGTTTTCTCAAGGAAAAAGGTAGGGCTAGGGTTGTTTACTCTAGTTATGATTTATAAAAATGTTTTGGATGGGAATCATGAACTTTAACTTGGTTTTGCTTTGAAAACTTGAATTCTTTGAAAAACGGCAAAACGATACGAACTTTGTGAAACTTTGGGATTGAGGTGAATTGGCCTATGAAGCGTATATGTATATGTTACTGCACTTATATGTGAATTGTGTATATACTCGGTTGAGGCGGTTGAATTTGTTTAATTTGGTTTTGGAAAGTTGTCAGAAGATGTAGTTTTCATAAACTTAAATGAACTCTGTCAAACTAACGTTTTATGGTCGGATAACTCGTAGGAGACTTTGAATTCATGTTAATATGATGAAATGTGAATGAATTGATGATGGTTAGGTGTCTAATATGCGGAATGTTAAAATTTGGATAATAGTCCATCTTTGGTGCTAAATGTGATTTTGAACTTGTTGATTCTTAAGTTGATTGTTGTTAATGTTGATTGTTGTAAACGATATTTGTTGATGATGATTCTTTGGTGATTTTAAATTGATAGTTGGGAATGACTTTTGTTGAATATGACTTGTGAATTATGAGGTGAAGGTGTTTCTTTTTTGTGATGATATTAGTGGTGTTTGCATGTATGAAAGGTGTCGGTGTTTATGTTGATGATTTATTTTTGGTGGTGAACTCATACATGCAAAGAGGCGATGTTATTGGTGATGTATGCGCGTATGTAAAATGTTGGTGATTTGTTGTATGAACATATGCATTGTTGTGTCATATGTTCATGCATTCATAAGTGTCCAGAGGCGATGTTTATAATACTATTTTGTATCCATATGCGATGTTTATGATACAATAGTATCTTGAGGTGACGACCTTGACGATGATCGGTACCACATGCATATAGAGTCGTGTCTAGGCGCATAGCATACATCTCGTGAAATTTTTAAATGTGTCATATTTAATTATATGCTTGGTGAACCTTGGTGATTTATGTGCGTTTGTGAATTTGGTGAATGGTGTATTTGGTGAAACTTGGTGAACATGTGAAGATGTGTACTTGGTGATGTTTGTTATTCTTGGTGATACTTGTACACTTAGTGATTTTAATTGATGATGTTTATTTTGGTAAAAATAATGAAGTGTAAATTATATGTATGTGATTGGGTGATCTCTTTGGTGACGATAATTTCCTTGCTTATACCTTTGAAATGTTGAATTGTATTTGTGGAGTTAATCATGCTAAATGAGGAATAAAGTGAGTAAATCTTATATTGATTGATGTTGTTAAGTGATGAATTTTGATGATGATTTAAGGTATGAATATGCTTGATGTGTTATGATAGAAGTATGATAACATGATTGATGTTGAACTCGGGATAATATATATGTGATGATAGTATTCTAGGAATGTTGAGTATGTATATGTGATATGCATGAAATCCTTGAATGCTTAGGTTTGATTATGTTTAATTATGAATTGTGGACTAACCCCCAGTGGTCGTTTGGTTGACCGCCTTCCTTATCCGTATGGATGGGTAGAGGGTGTACAAAAATAGTTTACTTTGATTTGCTTTGGTGAGTTGCATGAGGATAGCTTGTGTCGCGGTGATTTTCGGATATCAAACTATTGATTAGCGTTGACTCGCAATTTTTTAGTTCACCACCGAGCTTTTAGAGATTAAAGGAAAAAGGATCGAATAAACCCTATATTTTTAGACATAAACCCTATACTTTTAGAGATTAAAGGTTCGGGGGTTGGTTACGTAAAGGGAAGATATTAGCACCCTAAACGTCTATAGTACTCTATAGGAACTTCTTGCTTTTATTTATTTTTGTGCTAAAATGATTGTTTGCTTGCAAAAAAGTTAAGTGTAAATAAATAAAGAAAGAAAGAATTTTTTTTTGCATTTTTGTCGATTTGGAAAGACAAAGTCTTTTGCCTACGTACTTGAACGGGATCAAAATCACGTAGTTTGGGTAAAAAGCTGAGTGATTTGTTTGATTGATTTTAATGTTTGAAAATGTTTTTAAATGTAAAAAAAGCCAAAGTGGCAAAAAAGGTGAAGTTGATTGATTTTAATTGTAGAAAATGAAGTCTAACATGATTAAATTGGTTGAAATTTGATTTAAAAAGGATGTGGAAGTCACTTGATTGAAAATCAAGGTTTGTTAGGAAAAAGATATTTTTGTGAAGTTATAAATATTTGAAAGTTTTTGATTTTATATGTTTTCTAATTAAAGCCTAAAAAATTAAGTATGATAAAATAAACTAAAGCGCGAGGGATTTTTCATAATGACGTTGGATCAAGATGAAAGTCCCACTTTTCTTGGATTCGACTACACTATTTTTTTTTGGCATTTTTGTGCATAAAAGCGGAAAAATAAATATGCATGCAATGCAATATTTTCATTTATATTTACATTTGTTCCTAAATACATTCTAAAGCATAAATAAATAAAATAAAATGACAAAGCAATAAAAAAAATTACAAGTGCATGAAATAAATAAATATGCTAAATAAAGCAAAAAAAAAATAAAGAAATAAAAACGCATGAGATAATATAAGGCATTAAGTAAATATGCTAAATAAAGAAAAATAAAATAAAATAAAAAAAATGCATGAGATGATTTTGGTCCTAAATAAACTAAAAAATAAAGTAAATAAAAAATAAAATAAAAACACTAAATAAACTATAAATAGAAGACTAAATAAACTAAAAAAGACATTAAGAAATAAAAAAAACAATAAAGTAAACTAATCTATAAAGAGAAAATAAAAGAACCTAATAAACTAAAAATAATAAAAATGCAATAAAATAAACTAAGAATAAAATAAAGCAATCAAAATAAACTAAAAATGACAAAAAAGAGCAAATAAAATAAACTAAAAAAAAACCTAGGTAATGTTGCACATATGTATATGTGCTTAAAAATAAAAAGAACAATGATAAAAAATATATAGAGAAGAAGAAATAAATGAATACAAAACCATAAGAAAAAGAAAGCAAGATATGAAATAAATAAAGGGAGAGGGGTGTAGGCAGAAAAAAGGGTTTGCAAGTAAAAAAAAAAAATAGAAACATGAAAAAGAGGAGTTGGGCCGCTTTAGGGTTACATTGAAGAAGGTGGGTCGAATTCGATCGGTCATGGAGGCGGATCGGAAGGAGTATATAAGTACAAAAGCTGTACTTTTTACCCATTCTAACACTTCTTCCTCTCTCTACAATCCGATCTCTCTCTCTCTTCTTTGTTCTTAGTTCCTGGGGAACTATGAAGTTTCCGACGAGGTTCATAACTTCCGTTATGGTGGCCGATGGTGGCACTACCGTGCCGGAGTACCAAACTCACCCTTTTTGAAAACTAAGATACTTTTTCAACACCTTTTTTCGTTTTAAATCCGAAAACGAGCTTGGTTTTTAAAGAAAATCAACAGGTAAGCTTAGATTTCGATTCTCAAATTCGAAACAAAAACTTTTCCTACCTCTTTCTACTATTTCTCTTGATTCGGCTACGTTGTTTATATGGTTTGTGTGCTCGGATTCTGGCGGTTTGATGTTGGTGTATATGGTTTGGATTGGTGAGCAATTTGTGTTGCTGGGCTTATTTGGTTTTGATTTGTGAGCAATTTGTGTTACTAGATTTATTTGGTTTTGATTTTATGAACAATCTGTGTATTGTTTTGCGCCGTTTTGATGACTCTTGTAATTAGGGTTTTCTTATGGAATTATGTGTGTTCCAATGATTAAGGAATTTTGCTGCATATATAGCGTGATTGTTTGGATCGAAATCGACATGAAAATGACATTGTTTTTAGGGTTTTGGAGATGTCACCAATTCTGGAAATTCTGAGGTACCAAAATGTGTTGGAAGATTTTGCCCTTGCTTTCTGAAGGTTAATTTTTATGTCATAACCTAACAATCATCTATCCCTAGACTGACCTGTTAGATTAACCAGAATTATTAGATCCAATTCAATAGCTAGGGTCAGTAGTCAATTGATATTTGAATTCAGTTTATATGTGATCAGTATACAAAAAGCATTAAGAGCAAACAATTCTGAATAAAACTAGGATAATAATTGTATTGAAAAGAGTTTATACAATCACATGGTTCAAACAGCTCAAATTGAAATCATCTCAGACCTAATCAAAGGAAATTAGCTAGACATGATCAAAGGAATAAACAACATAGTAAAGAAAATAAACCGATAGAGTTCCGTCGTTGTCGGTGTTGCTCCTCAATTATCTTCCAATCGGTACTGTTGTTTTCCTATCTTATGTGCTTCGCATCTCTCTCTTCTCGTCAAACTCCCAAAACGTGAATGAATTTCTTTCTGGCGTGATGGCTCCTTTTTTTTTGTCCATCTTTTCACTCTTTTTTTTTTGTTTGCTTTTTGTTTGCTATTTTTTACTGAATAAAAATACTTGCAAAATAAATAGAATTAGAAAAAGGATGGGTTGCCTCCCACCAAGCGTTTTCTTTTACATCATTGAGCTTGACGCTTCAACACTGTTAGGGTGGCAAAAATGATAGAAAGAATATATCACCCTTCTTCTTCTTCTTCCTCTTGTTTGGCAGGAATTCCATGAACTTGGCATAAAGAATCAGATACTCTCATGCACTCACTGTTAATCATTTAGAATTTAAGCTCTCCCACCTAAGAGAAAAACATGCATTGGTTTGCACACGAGTGATTTCTTTAACCCCCATTGGTTCAGACTTCGGAAAAATATAAACACTCCTCACTTTTGGATTTTCTTCCAACACAACCTCGTGACACTTAGTCTCCATTTGAACCAACTTCCTCTGAAACTCATGTGCTTTCTCAACAAGATCACCACATTGAACATCAAACTTCTCAAATGAAACTTGATTTGACACCAATAAATCATCTAAAATATTTTGAAGTTGAGTATTGTAATCGATGTTGATCACCTCTTTCTTCCCTTCACAATCACTACCTGGTTGAGTTGCCTCACAACAATCATTTTTCTTATTTAATCTCGAGATTTAATTGTACAAATATTTGATCTTCAAAGATAGCATATATTTTTTATATTGCAACGTAATAATCTCTTCTGTGTCATAAAGACGTAACCTGTCTACTAACCTGTCTATCACAGCTGCAAAACTTGGATACACTTTTTAGCAGCAAAGTACAATGAGATAAACATGAAGGGATCAAATCATAATTTTTTTTTTGATTTTTTTTTATATATAAACAAAAATATAAATGACAGAAATCCTAAATAATAACAAAATTGCCTCGTTGAAATGATTTAACAGTCCCCGACAATGGCGCCAAAAACTTGATAGATATTTTTAGCAAGTGTACTAAAACTATCGAAGTAATAATATTTTTAGAAAATGTCATGTGGGGTGAACTCGATCCGGAAATGTTGAAAATGAAAGAAAAAAAATGAAGATAGAATATATAGCTATGTTTGACCGGCTCAAAACTATTTGTAAATCGGGTGAAAGTGGCGATGGTGATGTAACCAGTCTGCCAACTATGTTTGCAAATAGAAAGAAATGATGTCTCTTGAAGGGTGTTGTTTTTATTGTCATCAAGGTTGATTTGATAGGTGAAGAAAAGGGATGAAGATAATGTTCATATAAGACTAGAAATAAAGGGTCTTCATGTAAATCTGCTTGTTTCCTTATCTGTATAGTCTGCCAGTTTGCATGTTTTTGTCTTTGTGATTAGAAAATTCTTGCAGTAAATGAAAAGGAACTTCGTAAATATTTTGAACCCAGAAACCATGTTAAAGTTGTGTAAAAGGTGCTACTGGCATGGTTGTGAAGGTGGAGCATGTAAGTTTTATTGATAGACTTGCTCAAAGGCTTTTGTATTTCTACTCACACTTGGTGCAAAAATCATGTGAGTTTTTATCAACTGTCTCTGTGATGATTTTTTTTTTCTGTATAAAAGAAATAGAAACATCGGAAACAAATGCAAAAATTCATGAAGAAAAACAACAAAGTAGGAATTAAATTCCATCAAGTGAAGCTCAGGGGCAAACACCAAAGAGAAGCAAAATAGTTGTTGTACCATTTCTTAGTTATTAGACTAGTAACTGGATCAAACATCGAGTTCATAGTAATAATAATTAATCTTATCATTTGGTAGTAGTGTTCAAATACATGAACTGGATCAAACATCGAGTTCATAGAACATTTTTGAAACTCTTGTTATGGTGATTCGGTAGTAAAAATGATTTTCATGTCCCCTCTCTATTCCAAAATAGCTCCACTCCTTAGTGTGTTGATTCTGCACAAGGTAGATAAATTAGTTTATTTGACAATGTAGGAAAAGTTTTAAAACAACATTAAACATGATCCCACCTTGAAAGTTTTCAATTGTTTATGTCTCAAAAGAATCCCTAAAGATGTGAACAATGAAGGTAAGTATAGTGCTAGTAGGAAAGAGCTCAAAAGTGCAAACATCACCAACTTTCAAGTTGTTGTCTTCTGCAAATGTCTTCCATTCACTTGAGTACATTTCAAATTTTTCTCCTTTTCTATTGCCTTTCCTAATTAGGTACCTTGCAGCCCAAACTCTCCCATTTAACAACCTAAGATGAATATCTCCTTGCTTTTTGCCTAAACCTAATAAGTGTCTTTTACCAAATACATTGTGAGTGTAAAAGTATAGTTTTTCAAATGAATTTAATTCATATACATTGTTAATGTAAAGATTTTTTTACATAATCAATCGATCATAATTGTTAAATTTTTAAAAATATTTGACTTTAATCATAACTATTTCAAAAGTCACATCTATGATTGACTGCTTTGTTGATAGTGTAAAACATTTTACACCGTTGACAAACTCTTTCCAAATTACGAATAAATATGAACATTAAACTTTTCAATAAGTAGTTTCAAATATTTTTCAAAACAAAAATAGTTTCCATTTTTTATTATGTAAAGACCCAAAATAAAAAGGATAAAAAAAATGTTTGTAATCCTTACTCCTTACAACGTACCACAAATCTAAGCTAGTACATATAAAATTGTTTGGACGAGATTTTGACAAAAAGATTTTTGCAGGGACCAAACATATTTAACTAAAAATAAATTCTATGGACCCTAATTAATGGGTAAAATTTCGTCATTATTATTGTTGTTTTTCAAAGACAAATCGTTTGGGAGAACCCTGGTTTGATTTCAAGGTGGAACACTTATTGGCCAGGCTGTACTTACCTCACGGCCGAACTGCAGATTACCAGGGGCCCCTTCCCCTAAAAACTGGAGGGTTAACACCCAAAAAAGAAATGACCCTCATCCATTAAAAAAGGTTATGACCTTCAAACAAAATCTTTGTTTGCAAGTTTTTTCTACGTTACCCCTTGATGAATTGAGGGTAATTTACACATTTTAGGGAAAAAAACCTATTTTCTTCATTTTTTTCTTCTTCTTATGATCAATTATCATTTACATCTTAAAAACATCAAACTTCTTTGTCTCCTTCATTTAAGATGTGATTTACATCTCTTTCATTCCAAAATCGAATTGTATCTGTCATGAGGGTTAAATTACTCCCAATTCATGAAGAAAAAATGTAGGCTCACCGATATGGTTTTTTCTTACTATCAATTACAATTTTCATCTAAAGAACATCAAACTTCTTTATTTCTTTTATTCAACATGCGATATCTATTTACTTCGTTCCAAAATTGAATCTTATTTGTGATTAGGGGTAAATTACCCCTTATTCATCCAGGGGTAAGGTAGGTTTTTTCTACGTTACCCCTCGATGAACCTTGCAGCTTACCAGATTACAAGCAGCATCAATGTATGATGGACGCATGACAGCAATAAAGGATGGATTACAGGTTCTCATAGAGTTTGCTCCGTCAAAGGTTGTAACTTTCTTTGCAATAGCCAATTGCTTTCCTACAAAATTTAAGCACTCTAAGCCATAATTTCATTGATCTATTCTAAAATTGAAATATAATGAACAAGTTGCATGTGAAAGTATGCATGATTCATGAGACATTGAAAACACAAATTCTTATACCTTTACACTTTTTGTCAATATGATTCAAAGCTGCTACCTTTTCCAATTTCCCAACTTCAACACAGCTATTGCTTCCAATTTCACATGGTTGATTAAATTCTATTGACAAGTTAGTTTTTCTCTTTTTACTTGCTATATAATCTTCCAAATCTTCATCATTCGGAGGTTTATTGCCTAGATCGTTGGATACCCTTTTGGCTCCAACTCTTTGGAAAGGGTATTTTATCTCTAAGGCACTCTTATCGAAGACGTGCACATGAAAATGGGAAGTTCTTCCATATTTGAAAATCAGAAGATGGCCCTGAGATAAAGAATGATACTTAACAAATTCTTTCCAACCCTTTTGAAACCATATTTTTCCATCACTTTTTACCAAATCTAATTTCCACTTTGCACCACTTGGAGTCTTTAGATATATAGCATTTGATAAACCTTCTCCATATTTCTCCACAAACTTTCTTGGGATCATCTGCAAATTAATTATAAACCATATTAATATAATAAAATGCATGATATGGCCTAGCTATAAGGGAAACAAATATATAAACAAACAACATAAATTATATGCACAACATAAATTCTTCAAGCGCATAGAGAAATATAAGGGGGAAAAAGGTAAATGAGTGGAAGCTTAGAAGGTTTCCTTGATGAAGGCTTTGATCACATATGATCTTGAAAAAATGGGTTGGAGGAAATTCATTAGCCATGATCAAGCTAAAAACTCAAATGATCTTGAAAATATGGGTTACATGAAGATAAATGGATTTGATCTTTTATCAGTTTTTGATTTAAAATAAACTTCTTCGTTACTCAAATGTTCAATGTGCACGTGTCTGTTTCTACTTGTTAATTTCCTTTTCTAATACTTCTTTTCCACTCAAGTGTTTACAAATGGACATGGGTTCTAGGCATATAATTGTAGAGAAATGATAATTGTACGTGACAATATTTAGACAACTTTTTTCGCTCATATTCACATGTTATTATCCTTTCTGTTCTTTTTTATTTTTTTAATTGTTTTTGATCAATAAAAAGAGAAAAAAAAAACTCTCAAAAGTTGTTATCAATTAATTGTACAAATATTATTACTTTAATTATGAATTGTGTTATTTGACACAAAAGTTCTACTTCCTCCGTCTCAAAATAATAGTCGTTTAGGGTTTGTGCAAATTTTTTAAAGAAATGATTAATTGTGTTAATTTCAATAATACAACTAATATTGTTTACTAAAATATATGTATTAATTGTAGTTAGTGAAGTAGTTACGTTTTATGCAATTCAATAAACAATGATATAATAGTAGAAGAAAATAATGAATGTTGCATTGATTCTATATTTAGCAATTTATTTGTCTCAATATAATTGTGACTTAAGAATACTAATACAACATTATTATTTTTTTCCCCACTAAAATATCCATATTTATTGAATTTCACTCGACTGAACTATTTAACTAACTGCAATTAATAAGAATGTTTTAATAAATTATATCAATTTTACCATTAAAATCAACTCAACTATTCATTTTTTAAGAACCGCGCACGACTCTACAATGACTATTAAAATGAGACAGTGGGAGGAGATGGTTAATGCTATATTAATACATATTAAAACAATAGTATCTATTAAACGCATACATATTAATGGATTTTTATGGTAAATATGTTCAAAGAGAAAAAATTATGATAAATATGTACAGTTGAGATATGCGTAATAAATAGGATCATTGAATGATATATTATCTCCTTATTTATATTATCTTTATTTCATTGTAAATATCTCTTATGTGACTAGGTGAGATTTACTCCATATGATCATGAGATTTACTTTGTACATATTCTTATTATAAATACAAAAAGGTGAGAGCTAATCTCTGAAGTAATTTAGCACCAAAAAAACCTTGTTCTCAACTTGGAACCAGAGCTCACGATCAGTGGGCCTGAGAGTAAAAGCCTAAAATCTCAAAACCCTAGTCGTGAAGTCAGAAACCTAGTTGTCCGGTTGGTTGATTTATACCACTGGCTCTAGGTATCACACCACATCTGATATTAAATCCTTCTTTCACTGAGTTTGGTCGGTAGGTTCCACGTTTCCGCTATTTTTTCTATGTTTTGGTGATTTGTGAACAGTTTTTTGCACTGTTCTAAATTTGTCCTTGGTCCGATTTACACTAAAGTGTTGTCAAAGATGACTTCTACATCAGATAAGGATGAATCCTCTGTTAAGAGTCATGTGTCCTATGTTTTCTCCAGCAACACCTCTATAATGTCGGAGAAACTAAATGGTGATCATTATCTCAATTGGTCGGCTACCATTAACATGTGGGTTCTTGGACAGAAGCTCTCAAATCACCTCACTAAAAAGTCCTCCAAAATTTAAAAAGATCTGCGTGATGAATAGGAGCAAGCTTATTGTCAATTAGTCTCTCTTTTGTGGCAAACCATTGAGCCCTCCTTGCTAGTCCATTATCGCTCGTAAACCACTTGTTATGATATTTGGCAGAAAGTTAATAATGTCTATTTTAATGATATCCAACGTCATTATGGTGTGATTCATAATCTAGCCACCTTGCAGATGACAGAAGATAACATCTAGACTTATGCTAATAAAGCTCAGTCAGCTGTAATTGGGTTCAAGCTCCTTGTGACCGATAACGACCCAAAGAAGATGCTTGAGAAATTGGATAATGTTTGCATGGTTTATGTCCTTCACGGTCTTCATGAAAAGTATGAGTCAGTTAGGAGCAACATTCTTTCTGCATCAGATATTCCCTTGGAAGAGGATCTCATCAGGTACCTCATACGCCTTCCTGATCTGAAAGGATCAGGCAGGAACGAGTCTGAAACCGACATGGAATTCTATGCTTTAGTTTCAAATTTTGCAGGTCTTGGAGGTCGCGGCCGTGGTCGTAGGGGAGACCGAGGAGGTTGTGGTGGTGGTCGTCCTCAATGTACTTATTGTAAACGCTTTGGTCATTATAAAGATTAGTGTTACTCCATTATTGGCTTCCAATAAAAATCGGTGAATGTGGCTTAGTCTATTGATAATGGAAACACCAAAAACAATGTCATATCTGATGAGGAGTACAAGACATAATTGCAGTTTAAGGCTTCACAAGCCTCATCATTGACAAAAATTTCTTACACTGGTAAATCTATGGTCTGTCTCTCCCGATCATCATCTATTGGCCCTTGGATTTTGGACTCTGGAGCTTCTGATCATGTGGTTGGTAATCCATCTCTTTTATAAAAAATAACCCAACCTATAATCCCTCATCATATCATTGTTGCAGACGGCTCTAAAGCTAAAACAGGTGGTGTGAGTCAAGCCACTCCTCTCCCATCTTTAATTCTTGACTATGTTCTTTTGGTTTCCAACTGTCCGTTCAATTTGATTTTTCTAGCCGTTTGACCAAGAGTTAATTGCTCTATAAATTTCGCTTCTGATTCTTTTGTTATACAGGATCGGAGTACGAAGCAAATGATTGGTACAGGCTATGAGTCACATGGACTTTACTACCTTCAGTTTTCATCTACAATTGCATTCTCATCTACCACAAAATCTCCAAGTATTCTTCATCTTCGTTTAGGTCATCCAAGTCTCAAAAAGTTCAAAGTTATGGTTATGATATACATATATTTTTAATTTATTATTTAATGGTTAATATTTCTCACTTCAGATGAGTCCTTTAAAATATAACATCCAAGAAGTTAATATTAGAGGAAGAAGCATAACATTCATTCAAACAAAGAGCATATATCATCAAATAAGTCTATAAATTGAAAATAGTAATTTGGGAAGTTGAATTTCCTAGTAGTGTTTTCATTTGTCAGTATTCCTTAAACATTTATAGAACCAACTCTTTAGTGGTGGTGGTGAATTGGTAGTAGTGATGATATATCCATCCCTTTCAATATCCTTGAGTAGCTTCTCCTTTCATACGGGAAGAATCTGCATAAGATCAAATATTAAATTTAACATTTGTATATGAGTAAAATAAATAAGATGAAATGAAAATTAAATCAATTGATCCTACTTTGAAATGTTAAACAATTTGTGTTGTCATTGTCTGTCTCTCTAAAGATATGAACAATGAAGGTAAGTATAGTGCTAGAGATGAGCTCGAATTTGCAAACATCACCAACTTTCAAGTTATTGTCCTTTGCAAATGCCTTCCATCCAGTTGTGAGTTCAAATTTTAGACCTTTAGCGCACATCCTGATAGAGTACGTAGCAGACCAAACTCTCCCATTCAACACCTGAAGTTGAATATCTCCTCTCTTCTTGTTCAAATCAAAGTGTGTCTTACAAAACAAGGATGGTATATTCTGCCAAACAATAGAAAATGCAAATGTTGATGAATGAAACAAGGATTTTATCATGATGTTATTTTGCTAGATTATTTTCTATAATATTTTAATTAATTAACATCTATGCGATGATCATCTTTAACTGCATAATTGTGTAAATCAATTTCACCGTGACAATTGGCCATAATGTGGCACTGACACGGAAATCACACACAACACTTCAGCAAGTGTAATATTTTGAATAATTAAATAAACTAAATGTAATCACATGTGTCAATATCAGACACGGACATGTGTCTAACAACGAACACACCTTCGATCATAAGTGTTGATGTTAAAAAGATCATATCTAGTGGAAAAAACCTTTTTATTGTTCTTGGCTTCTAACTTAAGTTCTACAAGCCAAATGTTTCTTTGCAGCTTACCGGAAGAAAGTGGTGTTCAACGTATGATGCACCCATGACAACAACAAAGGATGGATTAGAGATTTTGAAAGACTCTGCTCTTTCAAGAGTTGTAATTTTCTCAACAGTTGTAATCACTTGTTTTCCTGCAAAATTGGAACATTTTAAGGCACATATTTGACGATAATATTCGAGGTTAATTGCTAAAAATTTAAACATGGTAAAATGCATGCCAACTAGACTTAACATGAGATGCAAATTAATTAAAGTTACTCTAATAGTTGTTTTACAACTGTTCAGATTGAATTTGAACTCCATACCTTAAAAGTCCAGAAAATAAAAATGATAATATATGATATGAAGAGAACAAAAACTATTAAATTTATGTTAACGTGAAGCTTTACTGACACAATGAAGAAGACATAAAATCGTGTACCTTTGGACATTCTATCAATTTGATGCACATCGACCTTCTGTGATTTTCCATGTTTTACACAACTACTGCTTCCAATTTCACATTGTTGATGAAATTCAAAGGAGGAGTTATCTTTCCTCTTTTGAGCTGCTCTACGATTTTCACCATTCGGAGGTTTATTTCCTTGACCATTGGAGACCTTCTTAGCTTCAACTCTTTTGATAGAGTAGTTTATCTCCAAGGCATTCTTTTCAAAAATACGTACCTCAAATTTGGAAGTTTTTTCATATCTGAAAAGCAGAAGATGGCCATGAGCTAGAGGATGATACTCTGCAAATTCTTTCCAACCCTTCTCAAACCATATCTTGCCATCACTTTTTACCAAATTTAATTTCCATTTTGCACCATTTGGAGTCTCTACACATATAGCTTTTGGTAGACCTTTTCCATATTTTTCCACAAACTTTCTTGGCATCATCTGTCAATTAATTACACCAAATTAATATGAATTATATAACTCATCAAATTATTTTACATTACTTTAGGAACTACTGGCAGCTCCACACAAACTCCCCTAGCCAAATGGGACAAATTGACAGAAACCGTTCATAGCCTAAAAAACACCAGTTTGGGTTTGGCTAAGCCCAAATTTTTAACAAGTAATCTATTATATTTTTTCAAAAAGAAAAAAAAAAAAAATAATGTTCCTCTCTTGGCCCCAGATATCTCTAAGCCCCCTAAATACTCATCAGGTAGTTATCTACCGGATTATGTTTATTATAGGAGTTATTTATTTGTATTAGGGGCCTTAGAGATATCTCCGGGGCCTAAAAAGAAACGTTCTTAAAAGAAGCATAAAATAAAGCCGAGTGAACCAACCGGACTGGCAAAAATGAATCAATTGTTCTGTAATTTAGGAGTGCAGTCCATTAGGTTTGACCAAAATTGACAGCTCTATTTCATTTACAACTAAAACTAAGTTTAACTCTAAATTTGAAATTACTGGTTTTGCTGTTAGAAGAGAGGTTGAAAGACTAATATGATCAGGTAAGGTAGGATGTCACATTTATAATATGGCATCATAAGGTGTTCTTGTGACATGATAAAGTTTGCACTATCCTCTCGTATTTCTTCAAGCCAAATACAAATAACATCATGTTATAAGATATACAAACATAAATAACATGCTCTTTATAAAAATAAAATTAAAGATAAACAACAACAACAACAAAGAATCTAAAGGCTTACAAGCTTTTCTTGGAGAAGGTTTTGAGTAAGTATGATCTTGAAAAAGTGGATTGGCTTCACCTCAGCAATTTCACTAGCCATGATCTTTCCTAATATAAAAGCATAAAATCTCACGAATGAGTCAGTACTGTTTGCAAATACTAATGAACTTTAGATGCCAAGAGGAATAACTAAACTACGACTTTGCATATTCCATATTAATAGGAAGATTGGTTTGCTTGCTCAAAAAAAGGAAGATTAGTTTGTTTTATTTCATTTTTCTACTGGAACTAATTTCAAGGCTTCTTGAAAGCTCGAAGCTTCTTGGAACAAATAGCAGAAAATCATTTATTTATTAAAAAAAACAAAACGAATACAAGATCAATGTCCATAATGACCTAATTTAAGGGTTTCTGGTTTAGGTTTTGTTCGTTTATTTGTCCCTTAATTTATTCATATTGGTCCCCTAAATTTAATTTCTCCAACAAACAATCCAAAAACGGAGAGAAGATAGAACATATAAACAAACCTTAGCTTGATTCGTGTTTCACATCAACATTCCGCTTGCGATTCTGATTCCTTCTTACCTTCGCTTTTGTTCTTCTGTTCCTTCGTATTCCCTTCTCTCTCTATTCGTTCCTCCTTTCAATCGTATTCCCTTCCATCTCATTTGATGTGAAAACGATAAAGAAAGCCACTGGTATGCTACGTCTGATTAACTTAACGTTCTTTTAACACAAAGCAACAGAATCATACTTATTCTAAAAGCTTATTAGGTCAAGAAAATGCGTAACTTTAATAGCTTTGGTATTTTTCCTCCCAGCATGTAACTTAAGTGTGTTAAATAAGTTATCACTAGACCACCGACCCATGCGTCGCACGGGTCGTATTAACTATAATATATCTATACTATATATATAAAAAAAAACTACCCCTTTCAGCACACCTTTGGGTTGGACTTTTCTTTTCCAACGAGAAAACTTACGCACAATTCCTTATCAATTATAAAATAACACGTGGATTACTAATCCATGTCACTACTAATCTTCCCTGTTAACCCTCTTTTATTACTTCCACAAAAAACAGTATTTCCATATTGTTTTATTATTTTATTAATATAACTTACTCTTCCTTACCCTTTGATCAATTGTAATAAACATGAGCAAAAAATAATGATAAAGATTGGACTTTAAATCCTCTAAAAAAATATTAGTAACAAACGTGAGCAAAAAAAAATGTTAAGGATTGGACTTTAAATCCTCTAAAAAAAAGATTAGGGACAAACGTGAGCAAAAATATTGTTAAAGATTGGACTTTAAATCCTCTAAAAAAAGAAGTTTCTCAACCAATTTTTTCAAGAGATTAGGGTCAATTATATGTAGCTTTATCAAGAGGAGTTTCTCAAAATTCAACAAAAGTTCTCATTAAAGAAGGGAAAATAGAAGGACAAGATAGAGACTTTACGAAAAATGTAGTTTTTAAAGATATTCTTTTATCGCAATCATGGCAATGTTTCTTTTACATAACATGTCATTTATACATTTATTTATGATGTTTCTTTTATACAACACACATTTATGTTAGAGCAAATTGTATTTACCTCCCCTAAGGTTTTATTAAATGACATTCACACCCCCTCTAGTTTGAAACAAACACTCACCTCCCCTCATGCTTCACTCTATTAATCGCCGTTTAAAATTTTCCATCTTCAATACCTCTAAAATTCAAACACATTTTC
>Ga0315914_1002736_pt1 | contig 26911 bp, 8 predicted proteins | sample MpolenodulesMG_FD_203920 | JGI IMG/M metagenome (GOLD analysis project Ga0315914, IMG submission 203920) | Medicago polymorpha root nodule microbial communities from Los Angeles, California, United States - elongated nodules | ecosystem: Host-associated > Plants > Roots > Nodule | place: USA...
TTCTCTTCGTTGACAGCCGAAGCTCTCTTGCGGCTTCTTTTTCATCCAATGCAGACAAGGACAGTTTGTGAAGCAACGAACGTAAACGGTATTTGTGTGCTTCAGTTACTTCTCCATTGTCAATGTCCCCAACAGGTATTTGTGTGCTTCAGTTTGTGAAATCTGAGTGAAGCACCAGCGGTGTGAGCTCGCTCTATATCATATTATGTTTCATTTGAAATATTTGCTTGTCTCATTATTTGTCATTTAGAATATAAATAAAATATTAAGCTCACCAAACTAGTACTGATGAGAGCACTTTTACAAATGAGACTCATTTTGTCATAAAAATTGTTACACTCTAATGATTCATATGAAGAGTGCATCACCTTTAAAAATTTGACGAAAATTGACACTTCTCAGTTATGATCATTACAAGAAAGAAGGGACTAAATCCAGCTACTTCTTTTGTTATGCTGAATTTTGATTAAAACTAATCTTTCTCTATATCTTCTCACTTTCTTCTCACAAACCTTAAGACAATTTACTCTACAGTCTACACTATAACTTCTGATCAACTCAAGAGAGTCAGAAGTTGTTATTACGCAGACTATTTGTCGCAATGGTAACAAAGGTGAGTAAGGTTAGCGGAGTTACTTCAATCAGCTATGCTCGTTAGTCGTTTTTATGCAGCAAATTTATGTATTGCATGTTCAATAACATAAAGTGCAATGAACAATTCAATAAGCCCTTCCAGATGCAGAAAGAAAGTAAATAGGATTACACTGCCTTTTTCTCCAACATAAGTACTTATCTAATTTCTTTCTCAGACCAACGAAACAAGATAGTAGCAGACAGACCATGCAAATAAAACACTCAAGACTCGATCACCCCAATAATAAAAATAATGCAGATAATAACTATGCATGTCTACCAGCATGTTTCACATCCGGGACATTTTTCCTTTAAGGACTCTCTACTGAGGATATCCTCGATAAGATCTGCAGCTTCTTTAACTGTTGAGATGCTCTCTGCACTATCCTTTTCAAGTTCAATGCTGATACCAAATTCCTCCTCGAGCTCCATCAGAATCTCAACCTGGTTGCATGTAAATGGAATTCACAACAAATAAAACAATGTCATGCCTATTAATTTATACTCGAACTTGGTAAATGAATCCGGCTAGCATTATACACAAGCAATTGCAATGTCTGGTAAGATTTGACTTACCATGTCAACTCCAAGCATTGCAAATCTTGAATTGCCAGTAACAATAGAGTAATCTGGTAAACCTAGTTGCTTCTTTATTATCTTGCACACTTTTTGCACCGTCTGTAGTTTAGCTTGCACAAGCACAAGGCATTCAGCATAAGCATGAAGATGGAAGATGCACTCCCCAAAACACGCATAGGGAAATATAATTAGACTAGCATTAAACTGTCAGCATAAAACATTGATCTATAAGGTGTCCTAAAAATTCATGAAACACGGGGTTTAAGAATTCAGAACATTCTCTAATGAAAAATATGTTAAACACAGGCCCTATATGCTAGTAGAATATAAAATTATACTATTTGATCTTGTAATTTTATTTTCCATAATACAACCTTCAAACAAACGCTTCCTATATTAAGAAGTCCGAATACGTCTTACGGGTACAGGTACAGGTACAATACACTACAGTTATACAAATACGCGGAATTTTTAAAATTTAGAATACGATACGGTTAAAATATGTTAACACAATTTCTAATAATCTTCGTCGGAACCTGTGAGACACATAAAGTGTGTTCTCCCTCTCGTATCATGAATTTATTTTCATACACAAGACTTAAGAAATCAAACCTCTAACCACATACTTAACGAATCCAAATTCCTTGATCCATTGTTGGTGGGCTGAATTTTATTTTAAAAAGAAAATAAATATAAAAAGGGATTATGTTTTCTTTTTATGGGCTTATTTGATAGGTTGTTGTAGATTGATCTGATTTTATAATTAATACATTTTTTTTATTAAGGTAAGTTTTGAAAAGAAAAAGAAAATTTTGATTTACCCTAATTAGTAATAATGTCTTTTATTTTTAAAGGTTGGATGATAGATTAGTAATTATTAGTAATAACGTAAATATATTATTTCCTTAAATACTAAACCTAATTTGTGCTATAAGTAAAGGTTCATGCTCAAACAACCAGTAAAGGGAGGTGGCAAGAAAGAAAAGAAGACGAAAAAAGTTTTGAGAAATAGGTACGTCATATTCTCTAAATTTTTATGCGGTCTTTGCTTTTTAAACTTGATGTAATTTTTGTTGCTTTTCATCTTATGTAATTGATCTTTGTTATGATGTGGTTGGATTGACCTAATGACGTTGATTTAAAACTTTTTAAGTGTTTTTTTTTCTTTCAAAATCTCAACTTTGGTCCTTACTCGTAGGTCGGATGAGTTAAAAAAATCATTATTGTTTCCAATGAGTTTAGTGTAAATTTTCATAAAAAAAGGGGGTATATTTTTGACAGAATTAAAATGACCAAAAACTTTTTTTAGGAGTAATAACAAAAAACTTAAATTGCTTAGATTATTAAGACTCATTCACCTAACAATTGGAGTGTTAAAGAAGCACAATTTTTTTTTAAAAGAACCTATATAAAAATTATATATAAATAGAGGATATTTGTTTTCTATACGGGCTGATTTGAAAAGAAAAAAGTTAAATTAGATTGAAGATTGATTTGATTTTTTATAACAAAGACATATTAATCTTTGGTTTGATACAAGTTTTTAAAAGGAAAAATAAAACTTTGATTTACCTCAATTAGTAATAATGTAAATTATTATTTCCTTAATTATTGAATATAATGGCTATAATCCTCTAAAAGAAAACTAATGGCTATAAGCTCAGAGGTTTAGACTTCCAAAATGAGCAAAGAGAGGAGGAAAGAAAGAATAGGAGACGAGAACAGTTTGAGGAATCGGTAAATCGTTTTCTCTGAATTTTTATGATTTATTTTTTTTGTCATGAAGTTGCTTTCTACCTTGATGTACTAGTAATTGTTTTTTTTTTTTGTCATGTTGTAATTGTGATTTTTTTTGTTGTACGAGGTTTCTCTTGCTGTTTCTAGTTCTTACTAGGTTTAATGAGTACTTCTTTTGTTAGATTAAATTTTAGGGTTGAGGGTGACTCACTCAATAAAAAGAAGAAATGACTTTAGGTTCAACGAGCAAGTAGAGATGTTGGAATATGAACCTCTTAATTCAAGGCAGATAAATAGTCATTTTATTCTCGTGTAACGAGTAGTCAAAATAGTACTATTGTATCAAAATTAAATAGTCTTTTGATTATGCACTCTCTTAGTCAACATAATATCTAACATTAAAATGTTTTGTTAATATTGTCATATTAGTCTTCGATATACTTAATTAATGTTGTATATGTCTCTATATGCACTTACTTGTTGTCATATCAATTCCTATAAGAAAATTGAAGAACTATTTTATGAGATTGTTTTGACTAATAGAATGCACAAACAGAGACTATTTTAGAATTTCGATTCATTGAAGGATTATTATGGCTACTCATTACCCATTCAGTTAGAAAAATGACTATTAGCCCGATTCAAACTATGTCTTTTTACAAGTATAATAGTATAAATCTACAACAACAACAACAAAAATCTGAAGAAAAAAAAAACTTAACAAAAAAAAAAATCAAAATCAAAATATGAGAAGAAGTGGTGTTCTTTCTTCTATGATTGTCACAGAAAACTAAGTTACACCGATGTCGCCTTGGATCCCTTTTTTCTTCTTCGAGGAATCACTAAGTGCTTGGCGTTTCCCCGTTTATTTTGTCGTCATCACATGTCTCCATTTTCCGTGACCGTGCAATCGTCGTCATGAACCCTGTGATATCGGTCAGGGAAGGAGATGAGGCTGGGGTTGACACAAAAAACTAAACTATGGGCTAAAATCATTCTCAAATCAAATCTCTTCATTATGCCATCGTTTTGGACCATCTTCTAAAACCTCTATAAATATGTTTTTGACATTTTGATTGGATGCATGTGTACTTTTTTTTACATCAGTGCATAGAAATTAAAATGTTTTTTTTTTTAGATTACCTTTAAAGAATGATGGATAACTTACCCACCAAACAATGAAAATGAGCAATTTATTAGGGGGGTCAAGATAGTTCATTGAAATGTGTTTTTGTGACTAATGTTTATTGGTTAAGGTAAATTACTCGCTATTCTTTCATAGGTACCCCTGGTCACCAAATTAAAATTGGCTGCCAGATTAATAAAGTAGGGATAGATAGTAGATTTGCAATCATGTAGATTACAAGTGCGACCAACATGTCAATATAGAAATAGATAGTAGATTAAAAGTGCTACCAACGGATAAAAAACACCAGATTCTAACAATTGAGACAAAAAATCAGCTTTATTTTGTGTACAATGGAAGCAATGAAGTTTGAACAAATCCTAGTCGCTTTGATAGATTGTTAATTTAAACTAAATTAAATCTTAATCATATACAAATTTGTCTATGATCACTTCCTTGTGGTGTCCAAATTTACTTACGTCTATTCAAGTTCAAATCTCAATTATGATAAACTTTGTTCAAATACAAAATTAGAATTAGTAAGGCTTATTATTTGTCATGTATTGTTTCAACGTTTGATTTTGAATGGAAGCAATATACTGTTATTAATGCTCTTTACACCCTTGTTTTAGTGTATCTCTTTATCTCAACAAGACGAAGAAAAGCCTCAATGATCAACTACAAGGCTTATTTGATTAATCTTACTGCGGTGGGTCCATTTGTGGCACCACTTCTTTATTATTTTCATAATCTTTATGTCAATATGACTTATTGGATTTATTTGATTTATGGAGAGGAGAATTCATTGCAAAGGAAACTTGCATTCTATCTTACACTTGCTATACCCATCTGTCTGATCATATTCAAGTTCAAAGCAGTTTCGCAGTTTATAGAAAAAATTATGGAGTTGTTTTCTTCTTATAACAAGACATCACCATATTCAAGAACAAATATATGGTTACAATATCTGATGATTGTGCGTCTTATACCAGTGAAGATGGTTTTGCTCGTTTTGATATATCTTACTTTAATATTCTACCAGTGCAAGATTCGAGAGATGCTATTATATGCATAAAGGCACTTTACTTTGACCATCTTTTATTTTTTAGTTTAGGAAGGGGTAGGTTGAATTCTTAATCATTTTCATTTTCTTGCTTATCTTATATTTTTGTTGGAATTATTTTTATATCTATCTTAATGTAAGCATGCACTCGTATGTCATTCATGTTTCTTTTTATTGGAGCGGTAACAAATTTTGACTCTTTCCATGTCAATGGTCTAATTACAAAGTATTGATAGTCCTAAATATGGATCAAGAATTCAGAGCCTTCTCTAATGGAAAATATGTTAAGCAAGGCCCTATATTAATATATATGCTAGTAAAATATAAAATATGTATAGCATTTGATCTTGTATTTGTATTTTCATTTTTTCATAACTATGCCAATTCATCTAAGTAAAGATCTTCCCCATTTTTTCAAAATAGTTTTATGTGTGTATTGACACATATTTATAGAAACATGACTAACACTAAATATATGTGATTTATATACATAAAATTACAATGACGGAAATATAACACTTATAAAATTGCAGTTTGCATAAGAAAATACTATTGATAACAGTTTTAAACAATCTAATATCTAGTGATTTTCTGTTCATGCAAGCAAAAGGTAAAATATATAAATCATTTCTATAGTAGTGACATACAACACATGAATATATGTAAAGGCGAATTGAGCGTGGTTGTGAGCTGAAAGAAATATTCATTCTCCCATAGCTTGAAAATTTGAGGAAGACCTCTGGCTAGTATTGAAGTAACAGCCGGTTTATTAGAGAATGATACGGAGTCGTCCTTGCTAAACTATGAGCGATTCATTGACTTTTCTCTCAATAAACCTCATATAAAACACCTTTTGTTTGTAACCAGACTCTCCTAAAAAAACAATTACGGCAAACTCTCAACTAAAAGTTCTTCACCTTCGACGACAACTTTAACTTTCAAATGTTATTTCAATTGACACTTGATGTTATATAGCTTCCAAATTATGGTTCATAATGTCACTCCTAATCGAATAACCACCAGTCCAACATCCTTCTCAAACTTTTATGTAGGCATATCATGAGTTACCGAAGACAAAATCGGAGTATTGAATATGCTTATAGTTGTATTATTGTTGTTAAAAAAATCCATTGATGAGCTCCATATTTACTTGGATTCGATATTAATATTAAAAAAAGCAAAAAATGGAGAATCGAGAGAAAATAAATTGGAAAGCTACACAGTACTACTATGATCTTGGACAACGCCACAACTTAAGCACCGTCCATGATGTAATAAGTGGGAAAGATGAATTCACTTTTAAATTATTGAATCGGCTTTCATGGAATTGGGGGACCAGGCGAGTGAGGCGTACATGGCTAGGCTAGCTTCAAGAACTCAAGGATAAGGTCGCCAATCATAATCATAGTTCAATTCTTTTTGGCAATAATTAATATTTCACCCATTTTGCTTACTTGTTTTTGCTCTATAAGTAGTCATATTTCTCATGTCACAAGATATGGAGTTTTTTTCCCCTCAAAATAAATTACATGTTCGATCTACTTGAGTTGAGTATTTATTTATGGGTTTTGTATAAGACACCCTATGAAGGTGTTTTTTTTAGCAAGTTATCCTATAGACATTTGCTAAAAGACACCAAATAATTTTTATGAAGGTGTCTTTTAACAAGTTATAACTAAAAGGTTGATAATTACACCTTGAGGTGTGAATTGCTAAAAGACGCTTTCATGGGTGTCTTCTAGCAAAACCCTTTATTTATATGAACTTAAATGATCTAACTGTATCAAGATTTTCTTTTATCTAGTGCTATGTCACGTCAAACTAAATAACGTGACATCTTATATTTTTTTTTCTTGCTTTGACTGCATTTCTAACATTTTTGAATCATGTCATTTTATACGGCGAGATCCATTTTTGTTTTGTTTTTTATAACAATAAATATATTAAAATTTACCATTATAAATACATTTTCTTCTTTCATCACAAATCATAATCGTTCTTACTCGCCTATACATTTCTCCCATATCGTCTTCTTCATCGTGTCTCCTCCTTCTTCTCCTTCGCTAAAATTCATTGTTCAATTCGATCAATAGACAAGTCTGTTTGAAATGTTATTAAGTCCATTAATGATCAAATGTCTTAAAAAACGAGAGTGTATAATCATTTACAACAAAAGGTTCAAAGTATTCCACAACAAAAGTTATTAACCCTTATATAAAGGTTCCAAACTTTGAAAACACTCTCATCATTAATGGTAATGACAGATTTGAACCTTCAACCTCCTTACCACTCAAATTCATAACTCTCCACATAAACCATCATGTCATCTTTATAGTCTCCTTTTGTCCTTTATCTCATTTTTCCATTTAGACTATCTCTATCTTTTAAAATTAAGTGTTTAATTCAAAAATATGGTGGTGGTGGTGGCAAGTCCACATAGGCTAATAATTAATAGCGCGCCGAGCCTTGAAAAGTAAGCAAAGAAAACCGGCTCGGCTTGGCTAACTGTCGGTAAAAAGGCAGTACAATCATATAGGTCGCTTTCCCTTGAGATACTACATGCTCTTCACTTCAAAATTGAAAAATGCGTTTTACCATAAATTTTTATTTTTAAACATTAATCCTAATAATCCTTCAATAACTTTCTGAGTACTATACTTTTCCGATTTCGAAGAGGATCACGATTCACACGCTTATTCTCATTCAATGCGTCAATCATAGCATGAAATTAAAAGGGAAAATAAATCCCCAACTACCTTATACACTTGATTCCGTTTTTTATTCATTCACATCTTTTCTCCTCAAAAATAGCTCATATCAATTTAAACACACAGCGAGTTCAACTTGAGTTGACTCGTTCTTCTCGAATCTAGCGACTTCACCAAAACGCCATCGTTTTAACCGTTGATCTCGATTTTAGTTACTGTAATCATGAACAAAACACCGATTCTCGAAATTGAACCAAGGGAACTCAAATTCATATGTCAGTGAAAATTTTCAATTTCAAATGCTTGTATATGTGTGTTCAACGCATGATCCGTTGATTAATATTCCGTGATTTTTGTTTATTGTAGTTGAATTGAAGAAACAAAGTTCGTGTACGGTTCAGGTGACTAATAACACCTATCACCATGTTGCTTTCAAGGTATCATCGCATTTCTTTCAATTTTTGGCATAGAGTAATTGTGTTGAGAATTGAGATTAATCGTTTTTGTATGTTTTCAGGTTAAAACGACTTCGCCTAAGAAATATTCAGTTCGACCAAATGTTGGAGTTCTCGCGCCAAAAGCTACTAGCGAATTCATAGGTATATATTCTTCGTCTTTTGTTTGTTTGTTTGCTATGAAATTGGACACGTTTTGAACACGTTAACACCGATAATAATATGAGAAAATAACATTACTCAATGTAATCATATGATTCGATCCGACACGATATACATCCGACACCTGAATACGCCTAATCCGATGAGTATTTGTGCTTCATAGTTTGTTTGTTATTTTTAGTTTTAAAAAGTTGTTATAGATATCTTAGATAGTCTATAATTGAAATTTTCAATTAGACTTAGGCCTGTTTCAGTCAATTTATTTGAGTTTATCTACTGACATAAGTTTTTTGAGACTATTTGAGAGAACTTATGAAAATAGCTTATGATATTGTTTATAAGTTGTTTTCAGCTTTTTTCCATAAAGTAATCCAAGATAACTTACGAGAAATAACTTATAACTTATACGAAATAATTTAAGTTCATTTTATCTTTTGCTATAGAAAAAGCTTATACATAAGCACTAATCATGATAAGCGCTTGTGCTATAAGCTAAAATAAGTTGTTTATTCAAACAAGGTCTTACTGTTCTTGTTGGTATCAGTTAGAGGTTTTTATGATTCCTTGATGCAATTGAATTTGAATCTTATCCTTAATTAAAACTCTATTGAGAGTGAGGTTTAGTCATTGAGGTGGTTAGTTTTTGGATATTCGTCGATTGGACTTGAATTTGTCATGTTAAGGTTTTTTTGTGATTACTTAGCATTGTTTTTTCAATTCTAAGTGTTATATACTTCAAGCTTAATGCATCCTTGCAGCCATATGTTTTTTTAAATATTAACTATTAAGCAATTTTTAGGAGTATCAGTTTTTGATAGACTAAATTTGAAGATGAATTCACTATCTACCCCTAATTTTATTTCTGTTTTTCTTCTTAAAACTTTTGCATCGACCAGTTACAATGCAAGCACAACGGGTAGCCCCTGAAGATTTGGTGTGCAAGGACAAGTTCTTAGTCCAAAGCACATTGGTTGATGCAGAGATAACCACTGAAGATGTTACTTCCAGCTTGGTATGGATATACTTCTTAGGTTATATATTTTGTATCTGGTAGCCTGCATCGCTATTTTATTTATCTTTATTTTAACTATTCTGACTCTTTTATTTTATAATCGAAGTTTGTCAAGGATGGACTGCGATATATTGAAGAAAATAAGCTGAAGGTGGCTCTGATCAGCCCGCCTGATTCACCAGAACTAGTTCCTGTTAATGGAGACTCCAAGAATGGGTTTCATCATGAAAAAGTTCAGATGCATAGCAAAGACGAAATTGAAATCCAGTCCCCTGAACCCATGGTTAGACGAAACTTCATTGATATTTGGATCTCAGTTATTTTCTTTCCACCACCTCTCTTTCTTTCATAGACATTTCAAATCCTTTAGAAAGATAATTGAAAGTCTTAGTCACACACTCTGAGGGTTTGACGATTTTTTTTTTTAGATTGTTACTTTCGTAATTTGAAAATTACCTTGCTATGGAGTTGCAGATCTTCTGCTTGCGTATTTTCTTTACTCCCCTGGGATGAAAATTGAAATTCTTTGAACATGTTACAAATTCCCTTGTTTTTCTGATGTTGTCATCATCACTGATGTTGCCTTTGTGTATATGCTGTACTATCAATTGCCCAACTTCTACTTATCAATTATGCCATTCAAATGTCTTATAATGTTCTTGAAATTTGTCAGGTTCTTAAAAAACCAGAGCATAATAAGGCTCATGATGTAGAGATTGAAGAGGATATGGAGTTGAAGGTAGAATATGATATGGGGTTGGATGCTATAAAGGATGTAGGAGAGCCAGGAGAAGAAGCAGGGTTGGAAGTGTCAAGAGTTGAGGAGCTGAACTCAGTAAAGGGTGTAGAGGAACTGAAGCCACAGAAAAAAATAGAGGTACAAGTCTCTAAAGATCTGGATTCAGTCACAGTGAAGAATGCAGAGGAACTGAAACCAGGAAAAGAGTCAGAGATAAAGGTGTCAAAAGATCTGGGTTCAATCACAGTAAAGAAAGCAGAGGAACTGAAACCAGGAAAAGAAGCAGACTTGAAGGTATTAAAAGATCATTTGTCCACAGTGAACAATGGAAAGGCACTAACGCCAGAAAAAGAAATAGAGTCAAAAGTGTCAACAGATATGGTGATTAAGACAGTAAAGAATGTTGAGGAACTGAAGCCAGAAAAAGAAGCAGAGTCAAGAGTTTCAAAGGGTATTGAGGAGCTGAAACTGCTGGAAGCCATTGAACAGATGAAGTTAAAACTAGATGGACTTGAGTCAAAGCTAAATGAGGTCAGACATTCTACCATTCTATTGTGAATTTTTTTTATCTGCTTGCTGTTGCATGTGACATGCTTCCTAGCAAGTTGCAAGTTACTGTAAACTTTTTCTGCCACCACATCAAGATTTTGGTTATTAATGTTTTGTCTTAGCACTCCTTTTGGTCATATGTTTTCAATTTTGAGATTTGAGATGTTAGTTGGACCCTTCACCGCTTGCTGTAAATAACTATTAGGTTAAATAAATAAAAAACTTGTTTAAATTAGTAGGTTAATAACTGTACATTGATACTTTGTTAGTGTAAATTGGATTTAAATTTAACTAAACATCTAATTATATTTCACCATCTTGCTATGGTGTATTCTAAACATACTTTAAACAATATTTTGATTAGATGTTAGATCTAATTATACTTTCCGATGCGTGGTTATTAAACTTTTAAATTATATGGCTTCACATACTTTTGTGTGATTATATTTGTTCCTTATACACACCACTTTCCCCTTGTTTTCATTTGATTAAATTGTATACATATTGTTTAAGATCTGATGCATTGTGTTTCATAAAATATATAAGTTTGAATTAGAGATGGCCACAGAGGAGCCAGCAAAGAATCTTTTTGGATGTATAGGGGTGTGATGTTGTTTTGTAGCATGTGATTATCTGAAAGCTCCTAACATCCATATAGGCTCAATCCTATATCAAAATGTTTATTGATCCTTTGTATATAATATTGGTGATGAAGCAATTGAGCAAATGGTTTCCTAACCTTATTAAAATGGGGTGGATGTTTGTATAATGATACTCAACTTTCATGCTAATCTCTACTGATTTAATTAAAGTGATGATCAAGTTTTTGCTTCCTTTGCAGTCTGGAGTAACAATATCCAAGTTAACAGAGGAGAGGAGGTTAAGCAATCAAGAGGCGAAGATCTTGCAAGAAAAACTAGTAAGCTTGAGAAACACTGCTAGTTTGCTAGTAAATAGTGTTTTTGTTGGATTTACTTGTGGGTTCTTGCCATATTACCAGTTTGGAGGAATTTTTCTGTAAGCACTTGTAGGAAAAAGAAAATTTGAAATAATCTCACGATTATTATGATTAATAGTTTTCTGCATATGTTGAAATGAACTTCTTCACCTTGCTTTTTCATGTAAATTTTAGTGTCCTCTTTAGGGATGTCCCCTTATTAAGCCTGTAAAATTTAGTTTTCATTTTAGAAACTCAAGGCTGGCTTGTTTTGTATTTGCAGGCAGATCTCATCAATACAGGTCCAAGAAAAGTTCAAGTTGGGTTCCCACTTCTATATGTCTGCATGGTGGCACTTATCTGTGTCTTCTTGGGATATCGTTTACACTCTTGATGTCTGGGGGATCAATCGTCCAGGAAGATACTAACATTTTGAATTGCCTCAAGTTTGTTATATTAGGAGTTTAGGCATAATTTTACTTCATATCTATAAATATAATCAGTGATTTTTCTATACTTGAGGTCAGTAATGCTCCATCTGATCTGTCTGGTCCATAATCACGTTGCGTTTGTATATGCAGAATTTCGCACTTGTAAAGGTACAGATAGTACAAGATATATAGTGGTCGGGTAGATGACTGATGAGATTGGTGGAAAACTGGAAAATGTTATGTAAGCTACTCGAGATTGTTCTCCTTTTCCCTGTGAACTTAAAATTGATTAGTGATTTTGTTGAGTTGTGGCACTAGTGAATACAAGTTGTGATTCAGCATTCAATTTAATTGTTGATAAGTTACTCAAAATACAACAGAAACTGCCTTTAAAAAATAGTTGCACTTGCACCTGGCGAACTATGAATGAACTTGAGGGTCCTCTTTGGAACTATGGCATTTGAACCAGAATTATGAATATCACGGATATTTTTTTACTATGACTTTTGCCTTTTGGACATTACTTTGAAATTTTGATTGTGTTTTTTTAAGAAAATTTTAAAGTCAATAATATGTTGTTTGCATCTCCATTTTTATATCATCGTACAACTGGGCATATAAGATATTGAAGCTTCAATTTTCTTCAAAAAAAAAGATATTGAAGCTTCAAATGTCAAGCTTTAAATACATGCTTCACAAATGTCAGTAATGCAAGTATGGATATCAATTCATGGATATTCAGAAAAGGGATACGACTAGAAATCGTACCTTCACGAAGCCATTTATCATACCATAAGGAGACATCACCGTTACTCACATCATAATAAAACCCAGTTGAAGAATAGAAGATGTCTTGGTAATAGATTTCCACACCTTTATACTCAACCTCATCAAAATACGAGAATTAGACAAATACTTACATGTCAATAGTTTCACCCGTAATTTATCAGGACTATGAATGATGTCCCAACTATGAAACGTAATAGAAGACAATGAATGACAACGATGGACTTTTTTTTTGTTGTTTTAATTCAATTAAACTATTTTAAAAGAGAGAGTGATTTAGAGTGAAGCTAGCAAAATTTTCATAAGGTGGCCATATATAAAGCAAAATAAAATAAAATAAAATAGTTCAAAAAAATTTAAATAAAGCAGAATGAAATGTGGAGAAGTTGAGTGTCCGGGGTTCGAACCGATTCTACATAAAATATGAAATATCCCTACCAGCTGAGTCAAACTCACATGAATTCATAAAATACGTTTAAAGCAACAAGAATGGATTTATAAAGGGTTATAATTTACTAATTACTTACTTTAGCTATCCAAAAAAAAGAAGCAAAGTGTTCATAAAGGGTTAATTATTTTTTTCTACTGTAATAAAGGGTTAATAAAACATCGTTTCCTTCTCTTTAAAAAAAAACATTGTTTCCTTTCTTTTTTCCAATTCACTAATAAATTAATGATACTTAAAAAACGGGGTGGGGTACGCCTATATGAAATCTGTTTGGATTAATAGTAATAGATTTTTGTTGTTATCATATTTTCTTTGTTAAATCAAATAATAATATTATTTTTGGGTGCCAACTCTCCAGTTTTTAGGAGACAGGATCAAATAATCCAAAAAACCATTCTATCTAAAATTAAACTTGGGTTAGCCAAATATATATTATTAGGGTAGCTAAATGGAAAAATACATTTACTTATTCAATAATTTTTCTCTCTTTGGGGTAGCCATAGCCATAGCCACCCCTTAGGCATGAAAAACATCCGCTCCTCGTAATGTGGCATAATATTATTGGTCGACTGCGTAACATGTCTTCACTCCGTTGGCGCACCACAATTAAACTCTATTTAAAGAGTTTAATTATACATGATTTAAAAATATCTTTTGCACCCCCTTGAAAAATAAAATAAAAACTTTTGCATTAAAAACTTCTCTATATATCTTTTAGCCCCGGAATCAGTTTGGGTTTTGCTTTGTGTGCTTGTATTGTAGCTCTGGAATTTAGGGCAAAATAGCAAAAGGTAGAAACTTTGTTTTCACTTATAGTATTTGTTTATTTCAATTCTCTCGTATTTTTTCCACTGCTTAGCGAAAAGTAAGTTGTTGTTCTCTTTGTATTTCTAGGTATTATCTAGAACAAATGTGCTTGGTAGAATAAATTGGAGGTTTTAACGGTTTATTTGAAAAGGATTTCGCTGAATTGTGTTTGAAGTTTGATTACTTGCTATGCAAGTTCTAAAGATGCAAATTCATTGTATTTAAATACTTGACATGTTATTTGTTTAAATTTCTCAATGAAATTCATGATTTATTCTTGAAAACTTCTAGTAACGCCCTATTTAAGTATTATAATCTATTATGTTAGTATTACGCAATCTATTATGTAAGTATTATGTAATCTATTGTCCAAGTATTTGTATTTTTTAACATGATTACCTATGTTTATGTGTCATTGTCGTGTTTGGTGTCCGTGTTTCATAGAATAGTGATGAGTTGGCTTAGTTTTACCTTTGTTTGGTATGGGTCAATTAGGTGGAACACATAGTGCTGCTAATGGAGTGCAACAAGGACGAGGCTGTGCGGGCTAGGCAACTGGCGGAAAGTAGACTGCAAAAGGGTGAATTTGTAGAGGCACTGAAGTTTGCTAACAAGGCCAAAACAATGTATGCTGATGTCGAAAACATTGCTCAGATCCTTGCTGTTTGTGTGGTTCACAATGCTGCACTCAACAAGCTGTCTAAGTCTGATATGGACTGGTATGGAATTCTTGGGACTGAAAGATTTTCCGAGGAAGCAATCATAAAGAAACAGTACAGAAAACTCGCATTGCTTCTTCATCCTGATAAAAATAAATTTTCTGGTGCAGAAGCTGCTTTCAAGTTGATTGGGGAGGCCAAATAGCGTTTTGACTGACCAAGCAAAGCGATCTTTATACGACATGATAGTTAAATCCCATGTGAGAGATGCAGTACCCAAGACCTCGTCTTATCACTCAAATGTGAATGTGTTTGCAGAAAATCAAGTTCCAACTGCCACAAAATACCCGAAAGAATGTTCTTCAAACGTCCCTTGGAATCCACATCTGAATGCTGAACAACTGATATTCTGGACATTGTGCCAACATTGTAAAGGCAGGTTCCAGTACCAGTTAAATATTATGAATATGGTCATATCCTGTCATAACTGTAAGAAAAACTTTAAAGCTCAAGCTATTAGCATTAGTGATCAACAGGCTGCCCCGTCATCTGTACCGTTTGGTCCCCCGAAAGAGGCTCCAATGCAGGCTCCACCAAAACCAGCCTCGAAAAGTAATCGTGGAAAGAGTAAGAAGGGCTATTTTACCGTGTCCAAATCCAAACCAACGAAGCCACGAGCCTCAAAAAATGTTGGAAGTAAGAGACTGAGACAACCAAAACCAGATGCAAAAGAGAGATTGAACAATGGAAGATAATGGCATGTTAGGCTAATGAGGGGTAAGAAAACCAGTACTATAAAGTGGAGGAAAACAGAATTCCTCAAGTTGTTTTTTTTATTAAATACATTCCTTAATGATGCTACTTTCTCTGATACCTGTCTTTTTCTTTCTGCACAACCTGTGTAACATAGAACATATCCTAGTCTTGTGTTTTTTTTTACTAACTTTTAATCTTGTACTGTGGCTTGACGTTCCTTAATTGTTTTTAAGTACTATGATCTATCGATCTGCAGTAGTGTGGTGGATTGCCTCCGTACCTTTCCCCCAAGTTCATTTTTCAAATAAATTATCAATTTAGTCCCTAAACTATTACCATTTCTCCTATTCAGTCTCTAAACTATATAAATATAATAATTAGTGCCTAACTTTGTCCCTAATAGTTTTAATATCTTAATAATGACTAAATTGACATATTTATATTATTTAGGGACTAATTATATTTACATAATTTAGACTTCAAATTGAAGTGTAGGTGATAGTTTACAAATTATATCTTTAGTTTATTCTTCGTTTTCCCTCGCAATGCGATTGGTACTATCTATATTACGTTCGTATAGAGAGAGACCAATATAAAAATATTGGATAACATAAAACAGATAGCCCCCCAAAGTGGCATATGCATTGCGACGTCAGTGAATGTGACATGAGAATAGTAGATGATAATTAGTAATATGAGATTTATTTTCATATCTTTTAGGAGATCTCTATCCCTTTTAGAAATTATTAGTCTTTTGAAAAGATAGTACAAGATAGTGTTCAAATATTAGTGACTTGGGACAATTGGATGGTATAGACATTGGCTTGGCATTGATGAGGAGTGTATGGTGTTATTCTGTTTATATTGTAAAATGGTCGGTGCTTGTAAGTAAAAAATGGAATTTGTTGTTGTATATTTTCAACTATCAAGTAGTTAGAGGTAGAGTTAGTTAATAACTAACTTGTTTGTGAAGAGTTGGTTAGCTTACTTGTTATTCAAGTAAGAGATCATGTCTGTAAATACTTTTATCTTTTGTTCCGTATGAACCACTCAATTCATAATCAACAAAGTACAAGTTATACAATCTTTCTTAAGAGTGCAATTGCACTAACAGAATTAACTGCTGTCTGAAACCAATTTTATAAGAGACTGCATCATTTTTTTTTCCGGTAGTTTGGGCTGGTTTGAAAATGTTTCAATGTATGCTTTTGCGGATGCTTGTGGGGCAGATGTGAAACATCACGGATGAATAGCATCGAGGCTTGTACTTTTTGGTCTGATATTGTGCATCTTATTGCTTATATATGTTAATTATCGTGTATTGCAGTCTGTGTACTTGTAGGAATATGTTATTTGTATTGTTTTCTTGAGCCACTTGAAGCATACGTTATACTCTCTTGTGGTTATTCTTGTTATTGGTGTGAATTATCTACCGACGATGTTATCTTCTTCTCTCCCTATGGTGGTCATCGTTAGACGTGTCCGTTAAATGTTTTGCTATTAGTGTTGTGAAAAATGCAAAGTAATACACCAATTAACACATATTTTTTGTGCAACTTAATCCCTGCCTAAAAGGAAATTCTTGTTTACCCATCAATAAAATGTGGATAACATCATCCATGCTGAATTGGCCCAATCAAAACCATGTATTTACATTCCCTCAAAAAAAAAAAAAACCATGTATTTACATAACATTAAAAATAATAGAAAACAAATGAATAACTTTGATTGGTGCCACCTCAACATGGGTTGTGTTACCCACCTTTTATTGATGGGTGAGGAAGTTGTCACCCTACCTGAATGAATCATTGTAAAAAATTTATTCTTTTATTGTTGACATTGTTGCAAAAGGATAATTAGGTCTTTCAAAATGATTTCAAAAGGTAAATTCAATTCCTAACAATTAGGTCATTGAACCATCCTTTAAAGTTTCTCGCCGCTTTTGAACCAAAGAGTCACTTAAGAATTACAACGAGTTTTTCATTCTAATATCTATAAATTTGTTGTTGTAATTGCCACATCAACAGAAGACATCTGTTATTGTTCTAGTTACACCAATACATTAGATTTAGAGGATAAGTTGCTCTTCCAAACGATGAACATAAATGTATTCGATTGATAAGAAGTTACCTAATATATCACAAAAGAGTGAGTTTAACTCTTACGTCTTGCAAAAGAACCTCATTGATGGTTATTATATATGTATCTCTGTTAGTGTTCTATGAGTCTTAAAAAAAATTAACTATGGTGAACTCTCAAAATCCAAATCACCTGAGTTTTCTAAAATCCTAAAAAAAGAATGACATATTCCTCTGAAAATATGTAAACATGTTCATTTAACCAATTACATTATTACTTTATGTAGTTTTGCGTTGTTACATGCTAAAGGTTTTTTTTTTTTTTTGTTGAAGCTATTGGTTTAGTTGTGAACATATTTTATTTGAAATTGAGTCCGAAAGAATTTAAGCATTATTGCGAGAAAAAAATCATACAAAATAATTAATATAAAAAAATAAAATTTATATTACAACTCCTAAAAAAATATATATATATCACAAATTAATATCTAACTGAATATGCTGATATTTCGGTCAAAGCATAATAATTAAAATGCCAATCACATCATATCGTATATACACTTTTGTGATATATTTTAAGAATTAATATAACAAACAAAATAACATATTTGTGTGATTGGATTTATACTAGTGCCTGTTTTTTTTATTTCGTTAATGTTTGAAAATTATTAATCACGTTTTTTTATGAAATTTTGATTTGGATTAAAACTAAAAATATAAATGTTTGTTGTCTTCAATTATAACAAACCAAAATAAGCATGATTATTTATTCCAATGGCACCAACAATATAACAAAAAAATATAATCTAAATTCTTTTTTTTAATGACACCAACGACGATCTTTATTATAGAAAAAATTGTTTAAGGGTATAATTGAGATAATGAAAAAGTAAGTATAAATATGGCTCGTATAAAAAAAAATAAGACATATATATTCATAGCGTGTTTGTTACATTTTTTTAATATTTAAACTTATACTTATTTATTTGTTACATGTGTTATTTGTATTTAAAATTGAGGGCATTCTTAGAAAGAAAAATCCAACTCAAAAGAGTTGAAAGAGGGTGTTTTATTTATACATAGTATAGATATAAAAATCAAGGGTTTTAGTTTGTCCTTGAAGAATTGCGGGTAGTTTATACTATATACAGAGAAAATATATGATTTTGAGCTGATTTTTTTGCTTTCAATTATACCCTAAACAAATTTGCATATAAAATTATTATATTTTTATTCATTCAAAAAAGATCAGAATTTCTATTATGTTTGTTATGTTATTGGTGTCATTGAAATAAAATAAGTATAGTTCATTTCTTTAACAAGATAATATAATTTGTTTCAATAAAAAAGTACGAAATATCTATACCTATGATTTGAATCCAAATCAAAATCAATTTTTTTTTTCCGATCAAGCATCAAAATCAAAATTTTCTAACAAAATTATTCGTAATTTATATGTATTAACACAATAAGAAACAGTGGACAAACAGCTAAAACTAGTCAACAATAGTGAAACGAACAAATTTACAAGTTGAGTAAAAATTAATATGTGAATACCACTTACAAATTTAATGTATGTTTGATTTCACTTTTAAAGGCGCCAAAATTAATTTTAGAAGTGTAGAATTAATTTTGACATGTTTGATTTTTATACAATATATAATTGATTTTATCTTTAGATTATTGAATTGATTTCCAAAAACAATTTTATAAAATCAATTCATTCAAAATAAAAAAAAACAAAGATAGTGTTAATTTGGGATCTTATAATATCAAATTCGATTCTACCAATTTTAAAGAGCTAGTTTTACTATTCACAAAAAAAAATCAAATTATTTTCACCATAAAATAATTTTTCATTGATTGTTAACTCTTGGAGGGTATTCTAGACATCACAAAAAATTAATCTCATATCTCACAGTAATATCCCAAAAGAGTTATTGAGGGAAAGTTAAAACATGAAATAAATGGTAAAAAAATTGGTCGGAAAATTTGATTTGAGTGAAAAAAATGAAAAGTTGCGAAAAAATTTGGTTTCCCGCTTTGTACTTCCCTCCTCTTGTAAGTCATTGGTTTCACTGTCTTTCTGTCTTCTTACATTTTCCCCAAGTTCTGCGTTCGTGCTAACTCAGTTCCATTTCGATCTTCAACTTCGCACTCGCAAGTAAGTTCTCTTCTCTTCATCTTCTTCCTCATATTACACCTCCCATTTACATTTTTTAATCTCTCTGTTTATTTATTTTGTTTATTTTATGCTGTTTAGTAGCTCGTGAAATTAGGGTTAATCCAAAAGGTACAAACCAAAATTGAGTTGTTCTCGATATAAATCTAGGTTTTTTTTTTTTTATTGGTAGAACTTGTAGACACAATTATTTCATTTCAGTTCATGTGTTCTAGCCTAGAAGTTCCAAAAATGATGGTATTTGGATTTTATTTTTGCAAATTTAGTGGATTGTTTTTATCCATCCATTAACAATTCAATCCAAATCCATTCATTTTTCCACCCTAGAACTAATTTGATTGTTATGTTGCAACATTTTCTCATGTGTGAATGAATCATGTCTATACCACCGCGTTCGTGATGTTAGCTTTTATGCTCGTGTATTTATTTTGGGTTCGATTTTGTAGAAATTGTTGAGATTTCATTTCAGTTAATGTCTGCTAGTCTAGAAGTTCTGAGATTGATTGGATTTATTCATTGGATGGGTTGGATTGTATTAGATTTTTCTTAAAATTTCTGCAGATTATAAATGGACTGTTTTGATCCATTCATTAACAATCCAATGCAAATCTATTGATTTCATCCATTTTGCCACCTTAGAACTAATTTGTTTGTTGTGTTGTGCCATTTTCTTGCGTATGAATGAATCATGTCTATAGCACCGTGTTTGTGTTGTTATCTTTTATGCTAGTAATACATGATATAGTAGTGAATACTGACTATAGAGGACTGACACGGCCTTTATACATGTGATTGCATTCGAGTATTTCCATTGTCTTAAATTATTACTGGTGTTTGTATTGTCTAGTTCGGTGTACATTTGTGAATTAGTGCTTCATAGAGTAGTGAATAGTGATGAGCTGGCTTAATTTTATCTTTGCTTGGTCTGTGTCAATTAGGTGGAAAACAAAGTGCTGTTTGTTGAACGTGAATAGACACAAATTCAAGGTGTTATTTTTGTGTGATATCAAGGAAACTGAGGTGATTCGATCTCTGACATCAACTCACTAATGGAGTGTAACAAGGATGATGCTGTGAAGGCTAAGCAACTGGCAGAAACTAAAATGCAAAGGGGTGAATTTGTAGACGCACTGAAGTTTGCTAACAAGGCCAAAAGGCTCTATGCTGATATTGAAAACATTGCTCAGATCCTTGCTGTTTGTGAGGTTCACAATGCTGCACTCAACAAGCTGTCTAAGTCTGATATGGACTGGTATGGAGTTCTTCAGACTGAAAAATTATCCGAGGAAGCAATCATAAAGAAACAGTACAAGAAGCTTGCGCTGCTACTTCATCCTGATAAAAATAAATCTGCTGGTGCAGAAGCTGCTTTCAAGTTGATTGGGGAAGCCAATAGGGTGTTGAGTGATAAAGCAACGCGGTCTTTATACGACATAAAGGTTAAAGCCCATGTTAGAGCTGCAGCATCTAAGACCTCACCCCATCCCTCTAGTGGGAAATCTGCAGCAAATCAAGTTCATGTTAGAGCTGCAGCATCTAAGACCTCATCCCATCCCTCTAATGGCAAACCTGCAGCAAATCAAGTTCCTAATGCAACAAAACATCAGAAAAAATGTTCTTCAAACTCCCCTTCTTTGAATCCCCATCTGAAACCTGCACAGCCGACATTTTGGACAATGTGCAGGCATTGTAATACCAAATTCCAGTTCTACATATATGTTATAAATAAGGCCCTACTCTGTCAGAAATGTAAGAACTCATTTGTAGCTCTTGCTATGAATCCACAGACTTTCCCATCATTCGTACAGTTTGGTGCCCCGAAAAAGGTTCCAACGCAGGCTCCACCAAAACCAGCCTCTAAAAGTAACGGTGGAACACCCGTTGGTAGTGGATGTGCAGGCACTTTTGTGCCGTCGTATCCTTCATGTATGAAAACATGTGCTAATGGAGTTGGTAAGCAACATAAAGATGAGAAGAGTAAGGATGGCTTTATTCCTGTGTCCAAACCAATGGAGTCACAATCTTCAAACAATGTTGGAAGTAAGAGAGTGAGACAACCAGAACCAGATTCAGCAGAGAGATTCAACACTGGAAATGATTATGAAAATAAAGGTTTCAATGTTCGAGAAAATGATGCTGATCCTTCAAGATTGAATGTCAGAAGGTCTTCCAGACAAAAACAACACGTTTCATATAAGGAAAACCATGAAGATGACAATGATGTTGTTCCTTCCAAAAAGCCACGACAAGATGAATCGTCGAACAATGATGAAGTTGAGAATAAGAACGTGTCTGAAGATTCTCATGTTCATGGTGATACGGTATTGGAGTCGGATCTTGATCCTAGAATGTTAAATAAGGAAAACTGCTCTCCACCAAATTCAAATATCCCTTCTAGTCCAGAGACCATTGTTTGTCCTGATCCAGATTTCAATAATTTTGAGAAGGACAGGGCTGATGATTGTTTTGCTGTTAATCAGTTATGGGCAATTTATGATACCACTGATGCTATGCCAAGATTTTACGCTCTTGTGAAGAAAGTGACCTTCCCTTTCAAGTTGCAGATTACTTGGTTGGAAGCTGACCCTGATGAAGATGGTGAGGTACATTGGTATAATGCAGATTTGCCTATTGCTTGTGGTAAATTCAAACTAGCCAACTCTCAGAAAACTACAGACCGTGGTATGTTCTCTCATCAGATTCAGTTTATAAAAGGAAATGAGAAAGATTCTTACCTAGTGTTTCCCAAGAAGGGAGAAACTTGGGCAATTTTCAGAAATTGGGATATCAATTGGAGTTCTAGTCCAGAAAATTATCTGAAGCGTGAATTTGCTTTTGTGGAAATCTTATCAGATTTTGCGGAAAATATCGGCATTCATGTAGCTTACCTAGGAAAAGTGAAGGGGTTTATTAGCCTTTTTGAGAAAACTGGAGAAAACACATTTATTCTACCAAATGAGCTGTACAGATTTTCTCATCAAATCCCTTCATATATGATGAGTGGGACTGAAAGGGAAGGTGTTCCAAGAGGTTGCTTTGAATTCGACCCTGCTGGCTTGCCAACTGAGATATTTGAAGCTGAAAAAGATTCCTCAATCTTTGGAAGATCAAGGGAAGAGGTATGAATAATAGCATGTTAAGCTAACGAGTAAGAGCACCAGTATTAAATAGTGGAGGAAAGCCTTTTTCCTCAAGTTTTTTGATTAAATCCAATCCTTAAAGGTGCTGCTACTTTTTCTCATGTATATCTTTTTTCCCTACACACCCTGTCTAATCTAGAATTTATCCTAGTCTTATGTTTTTTGTTACGAACTCCCAATCTTGTATTGTGGCTTGACGTTCCTTAATTGTCTTTATGTTATAATTTCCCAATTTTCTGTCGTATGGGTTGTTGCCTCCATATCTAAGATCATTTTCCTTGGGACGCTATTGTTACATGATACTGTTTTTTTAGTTACCATGATACTATATTACTATCAAATAATGAGAGCAGTACAAATATTTGACAATATAAAACAGAGGCTCCCAAAGTGGTATGTACATTGCGACGTTAGTGAACGTGACTTGAAATCCAGTTCTGTCTGGAACCAATTTTATAAGAGACTGCTAGTTTTTTTTTTCTTCTTTTCTTTTCCCGTTCCCGTGTCAGCAAGGATCATTGTTTAGCATGATCATGTTTAGGGCAGGTTGAATGGAGAATATGTGGGTAGTTTGAGCTGGTTGAAAAATTTTCAATGTATGCTTTTGTAGATGCTTGTGTAGCAGATACGAAACAAGATGAATGCATTCAGGCTTCTACTGTTTTGATCTGATGGTGGTAGGAATATGAGACAATAAGTATGTCTTATGCTCTCTTGGAAATTTGGTATGATATTGCTGATGCTCGTATTGTTTTCTTGAGCCACCTAAAACATGTTTTATGCTTGCTTGTGGTATCTTAAAGGTGATGTCAGTGTCTTTAGAAAAAAATATTTTCGGTGTAAACCAATTTTACACATGCGTGTTCAATGAAAGCTCATCATTTTGATGTCACTCCACTCTTGTAATCTATCACCAAAATTCTGACATGGCCATCTCCATGATCTCCAAATGCATATACTCTATTCCTGTATTCCATCTCCTTATTCTTATCTCACAATTCATTTCTTATTTGTTTAGTAAAAAAAATGCATTCCTTAGTTGGTTGCTACTCTTTTTCTAAGAGTTATTTTGCTGTTGCTATTCCTTAATCCTTAATAATAACTCCATTGATTGTTGTGTATGGGCAACAAAAACATTATATATTCAGAAAAAAGGTTAACGGCACGGAAATATCCACTATTCATTCTGTTTGAGAAACCACCAGTGACCTAGCATCACTCTTGAAAGTTGAACCTGGATACCCATTCAAGACCCACACTATGAAAACAAACGCATCAGCTTGGTCACAGCACACATGTATTATGCGAATTCGTGTGTGTGCAGCCATTGTTGAGAGCTACTTCTTCCTTTCCATTGCGTCCCCGCTCCACTATATGATTGCATATGCTGTCGCAAACCGCTTCATTGAAAATTAACATGTTTTGTCTTGAATAGTTGAAGAATATACTCCATTTACATTTGAAATTTGGCCTTAAATGTGACAATCGCACAGAAGTGGAATTAAAAGCCGGTCAAGCTGGAGGCATCAAAGCAGAAATAATACATCTGTTCCTACAATTTATGGCGTATCAATGTTGCAGCGGGAATTCCTTTTTATCTTTTGTAAATGTCTATCACTAAATTCAATGAATAATGTGATTCAAGTATAATTCTTACCAGCACTGCTATATGGCACGACATGCCATTCGTTGAATCCGCACGAGCGCTTAATTTTAGTCACTTGCTTGGCTTATAAATTTTCACTTTTCATCACGATTATCATGATTATTTTGGTCAAATGCTTATTTTTTATAGATTTAAATAAAAGATAACTGAAATAAAACAATATTGCTAATTATGGTTTTAAATTATTGAATTTGTTTGGTGGTTTTTTTAAACCAGTTTCATACATATTAAAACTCCACATCGCTTGAGAATCAAGACTACAAATAGTTTCTATACAACACTTACACTTCTTAACCTAACATTTTATAAAGGATAAAACCGTGAAAGACTTATATCAAAGAGGACAATACCTCAAAATATCAAAGAGGACAATACCTCCCATTCGCTCATTAAAACTATAAAACAATATTTAGACGATTTTTTCTAAAAGGGTTTATAAACACAAAAAAGGTCTTTCGAAAATTACTAGTTGTAGCCGACCTGCTTTGGGGGTCAAAAAAAAAAAGCAAAATATAATTTTTTATTATTTTTTGACAGATCAGTCCATGCTAAACTACATGAGAAGTGGTTGAGGCCCATTTTAAGTGCTTTATATAGAGAGGTTTATGATCAATATATATAATTTCAACAGCGTCATTAGTAAGTTCTGTATTCTTCATCATCTTCCTCGTATTATGTCCTTTTTCTTCGTTGCATTTGTATTATTTTTATCTCTATTTCAATCTCTCTGCATTCGATTTCACCATTCAAGTTTCAATTTTTAATTATATATTAATCATAAATTTCACGTTTTTTTCTATCATGCAGTCTATTATCATCGGAAATTAGGGAAAATAGCATCACAATTAAGCTAAAAATATGATGGTGCTTATTAGTAGCTATATAATCAATTTGGATTTTGCATTGTGTATTAGTAGGCTAGTAGCTATATAATTGGAATTTAGGGCAAATAACAAAATGTAGAAACGTCGTAATTTTCCCACTACATAACGAAAACTAAGTTATTCTCTATGTAATTCTATGTATTTTCAAGAACAAACGTCTATGGTAGAATAAATTTGAGGTTTTTGATGGTTTATTTCAAAAGGACTTGGTTGAATTGTGCTTGATGTTTGATTACTTGCTATGCAAGTTTATATTGATGTAAGTTCATTGTGATTTATTGTATTTAAATACTTGATATGCTATTTGTCATAGTTGTCAATAGCAGCCAATAGCGGCGCTATAGCGGCTGCGCGTAGCAGCGACGAACCGTTACGCTAATCATCATAGTGGTGCGGAATGAGATAGCGGCCGCTTCAGCTGCTATAGCGGCATAGCGGAGCGGAGCAGATAGCGGCCGCTTCAGCCTCTATTTAATTTTAGTTGAAAAATTTCAAATTGACACTATTTTTAAAACATTTTGTATGGTTTCCAAATTTCTAAATTGATTTTAGGGCATTTTAGGGATTTTTAAAACCAAATTGACTCTGTAGCATGGTTTCTCTGTTCTTTTTTTCTTCCTATGTTTTCTTTTGTTTTATGGTTTCTCTTGTTTTATGATTTTTTTATTTGTTCCTCCATCTTTTGATTTTTGGCGTTTTGATTTATGAATGTCTCAGGAGATTTGAGTGTTATTTAAGTTCATGTGTGCTAGCCTAGAATTGACTTGATTGTTATGCTGCAGCGTTTTCTTGTGTTTGAATGAATCGTGTATATAACACCATGTTTACAATGTTATCTATTATGTTAGTAATAGTAATTCCTCATATAGTAGTGACTATAGAGCACCGACATGACTACGAGACACGTGGTTTCATTCAAGTATTTCTGTTTTTTTTTTTAATGATTACTTATATTTATGTGTCATTGTCGTGTAATTTGGTGCCCATGTCCGTGTAAATGTTTCATAGAGTAGTGATGTGTTGGCTTAATTTTATCTTTGCTTGGTTTGTGTCAATTAGGTAGAGCGGAACACAAATTGCTGCTTGAGGAAACTGAGGTGATTGGATCTTTGACATCAATTCACTAATGGAGTGCAACAAAGACGAGGCTGTGAGGGTAAAGCAACTGGCGGAAACTAAGATGCAAACGGGTGAATTTGTAGAGGCACTGAAGTTTGCTAACAAGGCCAAAAAGCTGTATGCTGATGTTGAAAACATTGCTCAGATCCTTGCTGTTTGTGAGGTTCACAATGCTGCACTCAACAAACTCTCTATGTCTGAAATGGACTGGTATGGAATTCTTCAGGCAGAAAGTCTCTCCGAGGAAGCCATCAT